>Ga0315287_10000622_pt1 | contig 31128 bp, 33 predicted proteins | sample YL17G11_0_MG_FD_205037 | JGI IMG/M metagenome (GOLD analysis project Ga0315287, IMG submission 205037) | Sediment microbial communities from Yellowstone Lake, YNP, Wyoming, USA - YL17G11_0 | ecosystem: Environmental > Aquatic > Freshwater > Lake > Sediment | place: USA: Wyoming | collected...
GTCAATTCCTGGACGATGGCTCGATAGTCCTGGCTCAAGCCGGTGTTATAGAGTGTCGGGGTCAGGTGCTCGGTCCCGCCGCAGGTCCGTTGATTCATCCGGATAACATTGAATCCCGCGCGATAGGCTTTCGCGGCGATGCCGCGCATATAGTGAGACTCACTGGAGCCTTCAAGACCGTGCACGAGGACCAGGGTCTGGCAGGCTGTGCGGTGTGGCTGCCAGTGGCAGAAACCGAGTAACTGGGTGTGCGGCTCGGTGGTGAAGAGCCTCGACTCGGTCGGTACTCCGGCAAGAAGTCCTCCGCGAGGCCAATAGCCTGGGAACACTGTCATGAAATGTGGATTGCGGAGCCAGGCGGCCGGTGTGAAGTCTCGTCGGTCGGGGGCCATAGAGGTCATCATACAGAAAAGTTCCATGGCTCCGCAGTATGAATTGCCAGAACGAGACTAATTAGGATGGGAGTCCCTTCCACGCATTTCCGCTATAAGCCGCCCGAGCCAGCGACAGCTGGACGGGCGGAAGGAAGCCCCCGTCTCAGTGGTGGAAGAATGCAAAAGGGGCACTCCACAGGGTGAAGTGCCCCTTTTGATCTAGATTGGCTCCCCGGGCAGGACTCGAACCTGCGACCAGCCGGTTACAAGTGCCCCGATTTTTCAACCGGGCTTGGACTATCTCTTCACCCGCCTGCAGGAAACGCAGGGGAGGGTGTCGGGCGCTGATGAGGCATTATTGGACGGGTTCCGCAGCCTCTAGTCTCTGCACGGTCCTGCCTACACGCTGACCCTTCGGCAGGCTTCGCTCAGGATTCCCATTCCGATTCGTTGTGGAATCGGGGCAGGCTTCCCTGAATTCACCCGAAGTTTCAACCACGGTTTCCCGTGGAGGCTGCAGTGAGGAGTGAATTTCTCTGTGGCAGTTTGCGCAGAGAAGCACACATTTATCTAACTCCGATCGGATTTTCTCCCAGCTGCGGGTGTATCCCTTACTCGAGATACCAAAATCCTTCTTGGTCGAAGTGAGATGATGGAACTCCAACGCTTCCGTACACCGATCGTACCCACATCTCTGGCAGCGCCCACCTTTATAGGTTAAGGCTCTGGAGCGAACCGTCTTCCGCCGTTTGCGGACGGCAGCGATGAGATAGTTGCGACGATCGGCGTATGTGCGGCGCTCCGCCACGAGTCACCCACGTTCCTACAGCCGGCTGCTCTACCAACTGAGCTACCGGGGAATCTGGTCCAGCCGAAACGAGGGCATTCTAGCATAAACAGGTGGGGCGGGAGCGAGCTTTTTTGCAGGAGAAACGGATAAGCAGAGGCACGTTTCTACTACACGTCAAAATCCTCCGTCTCATCCTCATCCGAGGAGGCGTCAGTGTTACCTGCTGCGACGGATGCGTAGTGCTTCGCCCAGGTCAGATAGAGATTTCCGCTGTCGCGCATGGTATCGGCCGCCTTGATGAGTGTCTGTGCCAATTCTGGGTCTTTCCCGCTGGCATGGATATCGGCTGCGCGGCGTTCGAGCACTTTCGGGTACTCGTGAATCAGACCGGCAATCTCTCGAACGAGCTCATCGATGACATTGTCTTCGGTTTCCATCTGTTCCCTCCACAACGGTACCAACAAAAGACCCCATAGCGCAGGCGCCATGGGGTCTTGCGCGGGAGACCCGCTACACGAAACGGTTATCCTTGGTAGGCCTGCCCAAGCGCGGCGGACTCACCTTTTTTGGACATCAACTGCCCGGTGGCGCTGACAGCCTGCATGGTGATGGCATAATGCTTGGCTGCGTCGCAGACGACCACACAGAGTTCACAGCCCTTACAGCGGTCAATGATCACTTCGGCCACCATCTTGTGTGGATTGAGGTCGAGGCAGTTGGCCTCCGGACAATACATGATGCACAGTCGGCAGCCCTTCTTGGCCACGCATTTCTCGTCGATGACTTGCGCTACGTTATACATGCGAGCTGGTTCCTTCTCTCTCGTTAAGCCGCAACGGCAGGATTGCCGACTCGCAGCTCATACTTATTCTTCTCGGCCCATTCACTGGCGATTTCATAGGCCGCCTGCATGGTTGCCAGGTTCTTGGCCAGCAACATTTCTTTCTTGGCGAATTTCTTCTTGATCGCTTCATCCAAGGAGGCGGTTCCACCTGAGGCGACGAACTTCTTCCCGAACCGTTCTTGTAAGGCGCCGTCAAGGGATTTCATTGAGACGCATTTGGTAATGCCCGCCACAGATCCGATCATCGTCATATTCGTCGATAACTCGGTGCCGGCCACCTCGATCGCGAGCTCGGTTCCCGCAATGTAAAATACCTTAACATTCAGATCATTGAGACGTTCAATGTCGTCTGCTGACAGAAGCTCCTGGTCGGAGTTGATGATGACGAGGCCCCCTTCCTTCACGCCGGAGTAGAAGGGCATGGTGTAGCTCTTCCCCATGGTGATGACCTGGGGATGAAAGACCTGGATGACGTCGGGAAATACCAACTCGCCACGGTCGTAGATCCGTTCGATGCCGATCCGACAATAGCTCTCCGCCGGCGCCATGCGTTTCTCGGCGCCGAAGAAGGGATTGGAGATCGAAAACTTGCCGTCGCGGTTGGCGGCCATGGCCAGGACATGCGCGGCGGTGACGGCGCCCTGTCCGCCTAACCCCGACATCCGGATGTTCAGTCTTTTCTTGATCATAGTCGTCTCTCCTCCAGAATCGGATTAGGCTCCCTGAGAGGCGAGCTGTTTTGCAGCGGCCTTCTTTTCCTTATCCTTGGCGGCCACCTCTATCAGAAGTTGCTTGGCCGGTTCGCTGATGTACTCTTTGTAGGCGAACCGCTCGGTCGGCTTCTCCGAGTCCCGCATTTCCTGGAGCCCTTCCATGCTGTTCTTCCCGATTTCGAGGATGCAAGGCGTATAGAGCTGGAGATAGGTCGGGCCGATTTCGCGGGCGATCATGACCGCGTTCCGGACCACCTTCTCAATGAGGGACGGTTTGCTGACGGTGCATTGAACCACGTAATGGCAGCCTGATTCGCGAGCGATTTCCGGCAGACGGACCTTGTCGAAGAGCTTTCCAACCGGTGCCATCTTGGCCACGAACCCCTTCTGCATCAGGCCGCTCTCCTGGCCACCGGTGTTGGCGTACAGTTCGTTATCGAAACAAATCGTGGTGAACTTCTCCTGGCGGAACCAGGCTTGAAGTGTCATGTCGAGGCCGATATCGACGGTGGCGCCGTCGCCGGCGAGTACGACCACGTCTTTCGTCCGGCCCGGGAAGCGGACGCTTAAGGCGCGCTTCAAGCCGGAGGCGATGGCGTTTTGGTTACCGAAGAGGGAGTGAATGTTGTGGATGGCCACCATGGGGAACACCAGGCTGGTGCAGCCGGTGGAGCCGACCATGACGGTGTCTTCGGGGTTCGGCAATGAGGCCAGGATGTACCGGAAGGCCATGGACTCCGGGCAGCCGGCACAGAGGGAGTGCTGCTCGATCAGTTCCTTGCTGTTGCCGATATCCTTCCAGCCCCGGTCTTCCTTACCGTAGGTCGCGCTCTTGACCAGGTCTTGATAGTCGGACGGCATGATGTCGTACAGATCTTCCGAAATCTTAATTTTCTCTTTGCTCATGATGGCCTCCTCAGTGGTGCGTCTTATTCAGGGCGTTCGGTTCTTGCTGCCTAGGTGCGATCAACTGCCGCGACCGGCCATCGACATGGTGCGCATGCCGAGCAGAGTCTTGATTTCGGAGACAATAATTTCCGGTGGCATCGTCATGCCTCCGCAGACACGCGGGCCGGCGTTCACACGTTCGCTGTTCGGGATGGTGGCTTTAATTTCCTTGGCCAACCACCCGGTCACGTTGAATTCCGGGACGATAATGTGCTTGGCGTTTTTCGTGGCTTCACGGATTTCCTCGCCTGGCCACGGCCGCAAGGCCTTGATCTTTACCAGACCGCAACGGATGCCTTCATCCTCAAGGAGCCGGATGGCTTCACGACCCTGCGACACTGCCGTACCAGAGGCGACGATGATGACCTCGGCATCGGTATTTTCCGTCTCGATCAACCCGTTTATCCACTTGATCGTGTGCTTGCGGGACCGCTCCACTGCCGCCCAGACTTCTTGCTGCCAGGAAGCGTGGGTGGCATAGCTGATGTAGTTGCTCTTCATGACAAACGGATCACGCATCATCCGGACTGGCGGACATTCCATGTCCATGCAGGGCACGGGGGAGCGGTATGGATCATAGGGTGGAAGACACATGTCGGCCGGGGTGAGATTGACGACGTCCTTGGTGTGCGTCACGAAGAATCCGTCGCAGCACAGCGCCAGGGGGAGGTGCACATCAGGTTCTTCCGACACCATGTAGCCTTTGAGGATCCAATCGAAGAAGTCCTGTGCGGTTTCCGCATGCCAGACGAGCATGCCGGTATTCAGAAGATACGCAATCTCTAGAGTGTCAGGCTGAATCGATAACGGCGAATTGATGCCGCGGCAGGTGACGATCATCTGAATCGGCAACCGTGCGCCGGACCACATCGGGAAGTTTTCCATCGCGCGCATCGTGCCGGGTCCCGCGGTCGTCGTAAACACGCGAGCCCCGCCGAAGGCCGCTCCCGCGCATTGCGACATGACGGCGAATTCGCTCTCGCCACGGAAGTAGTCGCCGATGTAACCCTCGGCAAAGAGCTCGCCGATCAAGGCGGCCGCCTCGCTCTGCGGTGTAATCGGGTACGCGATCATCACGTCGCAGCTGGCCCGCCGGAGCGCTTCCTTAATGACCTCGCTGCCCGTGTAGAACGACGGCGTGCGTGGCGCTTCGTTCATCATCTTCCAGGTGTCGGTAAAGGTCTGCCCTTTTTTATTTTTTGTGCCGATGACTGAGTGTGTGTCTGCCATGATTCAGGCTCCTTTCACTGTCTTCAGAACCTCAAACTGCGTAGCGTAGTTTAGGCTCCGTGCTTGGCTGACGTCAGCCGTGGTTGGACCGTCCCTTTCAATTTCCTTACCCACTCGGCCAGTTTCATGATTTTTTCAACCGATGCGTCGCGGAACGATAGCATCGCATCTTCATGGCCGGCTTGAGCGCACATGGCAATCGTATAGCAGGACGTGCCACCCCGAATGATTTTGAGCGACAAATTCGCTTGATGACAGTGGACCCCGATGAACATGCAGCAATCGATTTTATTGTGCCAGATGGTCAGATTCGGGTGGTTGGGATTGATCTCGACCTCAGGATTAATTTTGGGATACTTGGGGCGGTAGTCCGGCATCGGGATCAGCATGGGCGTTTGCCCTGGTTGCACGCATTCCTTGAGCGTGTTGTACAAGTGGCGGATGGCCGTGGCCTTCTTGGCCGCCTTCTCGTTCCAGGCCCACAGGACTAAGGGGCCAGGGAAGAGGGTCGGCACTTTGGCCATGAGGAATTGTTTCGCCGCTTCCTCGTAGGCCTTTTCCTCTGGGACGATGACACCGTTGATGTGACCTTCCCCAGGGTTCGGCAAACAAATGCCCATGCTCGCAGCCGATGGAGGAAGGAAATGTTCCGGACCTGGAAGGACACGATACTGAGTCATTACAGCTTACTCTCCGGCAAAGGGTTAAGGAACGAGAAACCTATATTTTCCGATGATCTCAGCCATCACCACTCTAAGCTTTTCCCGTGCTCCCTGCAACCTCGCAGAAGGCCCACCGTCGAGAAATTTTGGGCTATCGAACGAGGGAGGCTTAGGCCTTTTGTCCTAAGATGCGGGTTCTGCCCACAGACAGCCAATTAGCACCCATCGGAGCGCGCATTAATTTAGGATCTGCCCTTCCCGTTTGTCAAACCAATCGGTAGGCCTCAGGCGGATATGGGCTCGCTCGCGCTGAAATATTAACACGAAGTCAACATGTTGTGCGGCATTACGGCAATTGTTCACAGGCTGGAATGGATCCCAGGTCACAGGCTCGCTCAAGGTCATCCTTGGCGAGCCGACCCTGCAGACGTTCTCGATAGAGTTTTGCTCTGGTCGTCAGGGCGGCAGCATTGGTGGGGTCGACCCGAATAACAGTGGACAGATCTTCAATCGCCTGTTCCGGCTGATTCAGCTTGAGATAGATTTCGCTCCGCAGTGCATACGCCTCCCTTTGATAGGGGATCCAACTTTCAGGCGTTTGGGCGTTGAGGAGTTTCTTCAGCGTGGCCAAAGCAGGATGCCAAGATTTGGCGTCCGCCTGACGGCGGGCTTGCGTCGTGTAAACGCCGATGAGACGCTGGCGAGCGATATCGGCAAACGGATCGAGCTCAAGGACTTGCTCGTAGGCAGCGGCAGCCTCGTCCGATAGTTTCAGCCACGTGAGTACATCCCCTTTCCCAACCCATGCCCATACATTCTTGGCGTCGAGGGTGATAGCGCGATCGAAGTCTATCCTGGCTTTGTCCAGATAGTCCGCATAGTCCAATGCCCGAGCCTGTTGGGAAAAAGCCAGTGAGACGAGTAGGAGATAGGTTTGCCCTCGCACAATCAGTGGATCGACATAGCGATCGTCGAGGGTGGCGGCGTCGGTGCTGAGCTGGATCTTGTCCCGCAGGTTCGATGTGTGGAGAGCAGTCTCGATCATCGCGCGAGCCCGTTGGTGTGAGGCGGACTTCCCGTTCGGCTCAATGGCCAGCATTCGGACGCCGATCGGCCGCTGTTGAAGCTCTTGCAGTTGCGATCGCAATTGGTGATTTTCCTGCTGGAGCTGGCGAAAGTGTTGCGCGAGTTGCTGGTCGGATTGAAGTCGGCGTATCGCCTCCGCCAGACTGCTTACATTGACCGTGGCACGAATGCGTACGAAGAAGACGGGACGACCCAGCTCAAAGGATCGTCTGGATTCGAGGATTTCCGTTTCTGTGATGGCGGCGGCAATCGTTCTGATTTCCAGCGAGCTGACTTGCGTGCTTCTTCCGCCAGATTCCTTTTCCACATCGTGGAATGTGGACTCGATATAGACCCCCGCTTCTTCCACCGCGTTGCGTTGGGCTCGTTGGAGGACCTTTTCTTCTGCACCGGCCAAGGTGTCGCCATCTGCCATCACGTATTGACTGTCGGCGATGACGGTTTTCGTGGAGGCGCTGAACGCAGGGGTTCCCCATAGAAGGAGCGCGAAAAGGGAGGCATAGAATAATCGCCGGTACAGTTCCACCATAGAACTATACCGCCCAATGGGTGAGGGGGCAATGGAACCAAAGTTGGGCAAGTGGAGTAAGAGCTGAAGGAGCGGAGCGACAGGCCTTCGGCTACCGTTCCTTCGGAAAGACCTGAATAAATGGGTGGACCTCGACCCGCTCAAATACACCGTGGACGGTATAGGGGTCTTCGCGAGCGAACTGTTGTGCGTCTTCCAGCGAGTCCGCCTCGATGACGATAAGGCTCCCGGTCTTATCCGTGAGTGGGCCGGCCAGCACGACCCGGCCTTGCGCGTCGAGGGGTTCCATCTTGGCGAGATGCGCCGGGCGATAGATTTTTCGCTTGACCTCTCCATCGGGACCGTCGAATCCGAGAATGACGAATTTCATAGATGCCTCGAGGGGTAGGGCGGAATTTTGAGTTCAGGCTAAGTCTTCTAGCGGGCAGCGATCTTTATAGCCGGTGGTCGTTTCATGCCACCAGCGAACTTCTTGTTCTCCGAGCTTCCAGCAGAGATAGACCACTCGGCCGTCACGAAGATGGGGAAAGTCACAGAGGCCGAGATCCAGGTCTTTCACCAGGATGCCGAGTTCCTGAATCGCCTGAAGGTTCGTACTGACTTGTTGAAGACCCGAGATATACAGGTGTCCAACGGTACTGCCACCGCCATACTCAGCCCTTGCGCTGGCTTTTTTGATTTCTTCCTTCGTGCGGGCCAAGACGGCCTTGGCTTGCTGGATCGATATCAGCTTGGAATTAAGCTGGGGGATGAGGTGATTAGCCTCGGATAGCGTAAACATTCGCTCGTGGTGTTCCTGTTCGTCGTCATGCGCCATGGTGTGCCTCTAGAGAAGCCCCTCATTTAGCACACCATTCTTTTACGCTGCAACCGCGGCGTCGGTGTAACTGTGTCGTCAGGGGGCGGTTCCTGCTGGATCGGGCAAAGAGAAGGGGCTGATGAAAAAGAGAGTGATTCGTGTTGACAAGGCGCGCCGCTCGCGTTATCCTCTGACCAATATCTCAGCTCGGCTCAGCGTTCTCTCCACACACAAGACTTCCGGGGCGCATCTCGAAACAAGCCACAACTGCTCAGGTAAGAGAGACGAGTCAGCTCGGCATGAGTTCCCGCTTGCGACAATATCCGCAGTTATGAGACAGAGTCATACCCTGATTAGCGACGGGCGTAAAGCAAGTAAGTCCTTCACGGGTCACCCTCTTTAGCTGACACACACGACATAAGATCATCATTTGTATTGCCATTCATTCAGTCTCTGGACAATTTCCCATGGTTCACCACGTGCGAGCGCTGCTGATGACGACGCAGCCGAGGGATTGAGAGGATACTCATGACACAAGCAAAGGGGGAGGTTATGCATCTTGCGGAGCTGAAGCAGAAGTCTATCGCCGATCTCAATGAGGTGGCGCGCGATCTGAAGATCGATGGCGCACCTAATCTGCGGAAGCAGGAACTGATTTTTGCGATCCTGCAGGCGCAGACCGCGAATAACGGTGTGGTCTTCGGCGAGGGCGTGCTCGAAACGCTCCCTGATGGGTTCGGATTCCTGCGTGCGCCCGATTCGAACTATCTCCCCGGCCCCGACGACATCTATATCTCCCCCTCTCAAATTCGGCGTTTCAATCTGCGCACCGGCGACATTGTCTCCGGACAGATCCGGCCGCCGAAGGAGAGCGAGCGGTATTTTGCGTTGCTCAAAGTCGAAAAGGTCAATTACGAAGATCCCGAAGTGTCTCGCGACAAGATTCTTTTCGATAACCTGACGCCACTCTATCCGGAAGAGCGTCTGGTCCTCGAGTTCGACCGTGAAGAATATTGCACCCGCGTGATGGATCTCACGACCCCGATTGGCAAAGGCCAGCGTGGGTTGATCGTTGCGGCTCCTCGAACCGGGAAAACGATGTTGCTGCAGGCCATCGCTCGGGCCATTCTTAAAAACCACAAGGAAGTGACCTTGATCGTGCTGCTCATCGACGAGCGGCCGGAAGAAGTCACCGACTGGCAGCGGCAAGTGAAGGCCGAAGTCATCAGCTCCACCTTCGATGAGCCGGCCCAGCGCCATGCCCAGGTGGCTGAAATGGTGCTCGAAAAGGCCAAGCGACTGGTCGAACATAAGAAAGATGTCGTGGTGCTGCTGGACAGCATTACCCGCCTGGCGCGTGCCTACAATACCATTGCGCCGCCAAGCGGCAAGGTGTTGTCGGGAGGATTGGACTCGAACGCACTCCAGCGGCCGAAGCGGTTTTTTGGGGCGGCCCGCAACATCGAAAACGGCGGCAGTCTCACCATCATGGCGACCGCTCTTGTTGACACCGGTAGCCGGATGGATGATGTTATTTTTGAAGAGTTCAAAGGGACCGGCAACATGGAAGTCCATCTCGATCGCCGTCTGGCTGACAAGCGGCTCTTCCCGGCCATCGATATCAGCCAGTCCGGGACGAGAAAAGAAGAATTGTTGGTGGACAAGGATCGTCTCAACAAGATGTGGATTTTGCGCAAGGTGTTGAGTCCGCTTGGGACGATGGAAGCCATGGAGTTCCTGATGGACAAGCTGCATGGCACCAAGACCAATCAGGAATTTCTGCAGTCGATGAATCGATAACATCCGACTTGTATCTGGTCGCTGAGACAGGGTACAGTGGCGGGCCTTCGAATGGGCGAAGGTCGATGATTCTGATGTCGGGGGAGTGGAAATTATGAAGAAGGGTATTCATCCTGTGTATCGGGAAGTCGGGGTGCATTGCGCCTGCGGCAATAAATATAAGACCCGATCGACGGGCGGCGATATCAATGTCGATATCTGTTCAAACTGCCATCCGTTTTTCACGGGGACGCAGAAAATCATTGATACCGAAGGGCGCGTTGAACGATTTAAGAAGAAGTACGCGAAGAAAGAAAAGTAGCTTAAGAAGAGGCCATACAAGGGACCCTGCTTCGCTGAGGGGCAGGGTCTTTTTGTTTTTGTGCATCAGGGGCTGAGCGCCAATTCAAGGAAAACGGGGCCATGGAAGCAGTGTTACTGAAGAAATGGGAAGTGCTGGCAACTCGATATGATGAGCTGACGAATCAGCTCATGGACCCGTCTCTGATGAGCCAGCCCTCGCAGTTGCACAAAGTAAATAAGGAGCGGACGGATATCGAACCGGCGGCCAAGCTTCTTGCAACCTATCGAGACAACGCAAGGCAGTTGGAAGAAGCCGCTCAAATTCTTGCAGATCCCGGGGCCGGGGTCGAGTTGCATGAAATGGCGACGGAGGAGAGCACCACGCTCGAACGCCAGCAGCGCGAGCTCGAACAGCAGGCTCAAGAGCTGCTTATTCCCAAAGATCCGCGAGACGAGAAGAGCCTGCTCCTCGAAATCCGCGCCGGGACCGGTGGCGATGAGGCGGCGCTCTTTGCCGGAGCGTTGTTCCGGATGTACAGCAAGTACGCTGAGATCAAAGGCTTCAAGGTCGATGTGGTCGAAGCCACAGAAACCGGGGGCGGGGGCTACAAGGGGGTCGTCGCACTGATAGAAGGCAAAGGCGCTTACAGCCACTTCAAGTTCGAGGCTGGGGTCCACCGTGTGCAGCGTGTTCCCGTCACCGAGGCCAGTGGCCGGATTCATACCTCGACCGTTACCGTCGCCGTCATGCCTGAGGTGGACGAGGTGGATGTACAGATCGATCCTATGGATCTACGGATTGACACTTTTTGTTCATCCGGTGCCGGAGGCCAGAGCGTCAATACGACAAAATCGGCAGTGCGGATCACCCATATTCCGACCGGTGTGGTGGTGAGTTGTCAGGACGAACGGTCGCAACTGAAGAATCGAAACAAGGCGATGCGGACTCTGCGGGCCAGAATCGTCGAGGCGGAGCGGGAGAGGCAGGACGCGGAAATCGCGCAGAATCGCAAGGCGCAGGTGGGCACGGGCGAGCGAAGCGAGAAAATTCGTACCTACAATTTCCCCCAGAATCGTGTGACCGATCATCGCGTGGGTGTGACCTTGCATAAGTTGGAGCAGGTACTCGAAGGCGATCTCGACGAACTCGTTCAGGCTCTGAAGGCGCAGCGTCAACAAGAAGTGGGAGCTGCGTAACATGGATGCAGTGGCCCCCATCCCGCAGTCAGCAGGACAAGCGACGCTCGGTGAGGTGATCGCCGAGGCGCAACGGCTGCTGGAACAGGCCGGCATCGAGAGTGCGGGGCAGGAAGCGTTTTGGATAGTGGAGCACGTGCTCCGTATTCCCGTACATCATGTTGTGGCTGATCGAGACCGATTGCTACCTCCCGACGAGTTGTTGGCCGTGAGAGGGCTGATCGAGCGGCGGGTTGGTCGTGAGCCCCTGCAATATCTTATAGGGACCCAGGAGTTTTGCGGGCTGGAGTTTGCTGTGAACGCGGCGGTGCTTATCCCGAGGCCGGAGACCGAGTTGCTGGTGGAATATGTCGCGCAACGGATTCCCGCCGAGCAACAGGCTACCATCGTCGATGTTTGCACAGGATCCGGGTGCATTGCCGTGGCGATTGCGCGGCTGAGACCTCGTGCGCGGGTGATCGCGACTGATCTATCGAACCCCTCGCTCGATGTCGCCAGGCAGAATGCCACCCGCCATGCGGTATGTGAACGCATCACATGGTTGGAAGGCGACTTACTGGGGTCATTGGCGGGGCAGGATCTGGAAGGACGCCTTGACGTCATCGTCTCGAACCCTCCCTATATTGCGGAGGCTGATTGGGCGACGCTTCAGCCGGAAGTGCGGCTGTTTGAACCGCGAGGTGCGCTGGTGGCAGGTCCCCAGGGGACGGAGTTGCACGAACGGTTACTACAGGAAGCCGGTCGATATCTAGCTCCCGGCGGCGCATTGATTATGGAAATTGGTGCCGGTCAGGCTCGTGTGATGCGCCGGATTGTCGACCAGATACCCGGGCTCAGATTTCACCGGCTGGTCTACGATGCGGCAGGGCTTGAGCGTGTGGTGATTGTGGAGCAAGTAGGAACGTAGCAGGTCGGGGGAAAATCTCTGTGGGCAGGCCGGAGTCTCACTGGCCTGCACATTTAGGACAACAGGAGTACATTCCGCAGGATGCTCAAAAAGGCCGTCCAGCAAGGCCGCAGCGAGCGAAGAGGCGAGGCGTACGTTTCGGTACGTTGAGCCTCTGAGCGATGCGAGAACGCCGCTGGCAGACTTTTTCAGCATCCTGCAAGGGCGGAAACGATGGATCGAACAATCATCACCGGCGGGATGCCGCTTCGAGGAGAGGTCCAGATCAGCGGGGCGAAGAATGCCGCGTTACCGATCTTGGCCTCCACCATTCTTGGCGGCGGCGAGTGTGTCATTACCAACGTGCCTCGCGTGGTGGATGTCGTCACCATGGGCAAGTTGTTGGGCATTTTGGGCGCGAAGGTTCACCATGAGGGGAATCGCGCGGTCATTAACGCCGAGGTGATCACCTCGACCCAGGCTCCGTACGATCTTGTGAAGACCATGCGGGCTTCCGTGCTCGTGTTGGGGCCGCTGCTGGCGCGATGGGGAGAAGCCACGGTGTCGATGCCCGGTGGCTGCGCAATTGGGTCACGGCCCGTCAATCTCCATCTTGCCGGACTGGCCAAGATGGGTGCGGAAGTTTCGATGGAACACGGGTATATTCGTGCCAAGGCGAAACGGCTGACGGGCGCACAGATCTACTGCGACACGCCGACGGTCACCGGAACAGAAAATTTGATGATGGCCGCGTCGCTCGCCCAGGGGACCACCGTCATTGAAAATGCCGCGAAGGAACCGGAGATCGTGGACCTCGCGAATTTTCTCGTGAAGCGAGGAGCTCGCATCGTCGGTGCCGGGTCGGATGTCATCACGATCGAAGGTGTCCGTGAGTTGCACGGGAGCGATCACGACGTCATTCCCGATCGCATCGAAGCAGGAACGTATCTGGTGGCCGGGGCCATTACACGGGGAGCGGTGACGCTCAATCGATGCCGTCCGAATCACTTGGATGCGTTGCTGATGAAGTTGCGGGAAGCCGGTGTCGAGATGCAGGTGGAGAAGGAACGGATTCACCTCAATGCGGCATCGCGGCTCAAAGGGATCGACATTCGGACGTTGCCGTATCCCGGCTTTCCAACCGACATGCAGGCGCAGATGGTGGCCTTGATGACGGCCGCTGAGGGCACGAGCGTGATTACGGAGACGGTGTTCGAAAGCCGGTTCATGCATGTCGAAGAGTTGCGCCGGATGGGTGCCAAGATCAAGGTCGAAGGCAATCGGGCGGTGGTGACCGGACCGACCAGATTGGCGGGGGCTCCGGTGATGGCGTCCGATCTTCGTGCGAGCGCAGGATTGGTCTTGGCTGGTCTTGCGGCGGAAGGCACGACGGAGATTCTCCGGGTCTACCATCTGGATCGTGGCTATGAGCGGATGGAGGAGAAACTGCGCGGGTTGGGTGCGATGATCACCCGTCACAAAGAGGGAGCGGCTCCGGCCGAGACTCGCTGATATCATGCTGACGATTGCCTTGTCGAAGGGGAAAATGTTGGACCTCACGCTGGACGTCTTTCGCCGAGCGGGATATGCACTAGGCAGCCTCGCCACCGAGAGTCGCCGGCTGGTGTTCCCCTGTCCGGAGATCGGAATGACCTTCCTGATCGTGCGGCCGACCGATGTGCCGACCTATGTTGAATATGGCGCAGCGGATGTCGGGATTGTCGGGAAAGATGTCTTGATGGAGCAGGACAGCGACGTATATGAGCCATTGGATTTAGGGTTCGGAGCGTGTAGAATCGCCGTCGCTGCGCTCAAGGGGCAGGCCTCACGAGACCGGCTGTCCTCGAAAATTCGGGTAGCGACCAAGTATCCGAAGATCACCGAGCGGTATTTCAATCAGCGCGGCGTGCCGGTCGAAATAATCAAGTTGTATGGCTCGATTGAACTGGCGCCTTTGGTCGGTCTGGCCGATCGGATCGTTGATCTGGTCGAGACAGGCAACACCTTAAAGGCGCATAACCTCGTCGAAGTGGAGTGCATCGCGCAATCCACGGCCCGGCTGGTCGTCAATCGAGCGAGTCTGAAGCTGAAGCATGCGGTGGTCACCGAGTTGATCAAAAAGCTTCGGGCCGTCAGCCGCATACCAACCGGGTCTCGAACATCCGCTCCGCGCAAGTCCTCGCGTGGGGCACGTCGAACGGTCAGACGGACGCGCAGATGAAGATTGTGGCCTCCACCGAGCGAGCCTTTCTCCCCGCACTCAAGAAAGTGGCGTCGCGTGCCCGCGTGCAAGGGGCTGCCGTTGAGAAGACGGTCAAGTCGATTTTGCAAGCCGTAGAACGGGGCGGCGATAAGGCCGTTCTCCGCTATACGAAACAGTTCGACCGCGTCTCCATGAAAGACACGGAGCTGCGCGTCACCCCCGAAGAAATCAAAGAGGCCTACTTCCACATCCGGAAAGCCGAGGGCGACGCACTCCGGTTTGCAGCCCAGCGGATCACGTCGTTCCACGAACGCCAGCGCATCAAGACCTGGATGTATCAGGACAACGGGGCGACGCTGGGGCAGGTGGTCACGCCGGTCGATGCGGTCGGGGTGTACGTGCCGGGTGGCAAGGCCGTCTATCCCTCGTCGGTATTGATGTGCGCGATTCCGGCCAAGGTGGCGGGCGTCTCCCGTGTCGTGATGTGCACGCCGCCGCAAAAAGGCCCGATCAACCCCTATTTGCTGGTTGCAGCCGACATCGCCGGCGTCACGGAGATCTATCGCGTCGGGGGCGTGCAAGCCGTTGGGGCGATGGCTTATGGGACTAAGACAATCCAGCGCGTCGACAAAATTGTGGGCCCAGGTAATATTTATGTCGCGACGGCCAAGCGGCTTCTCTATGGCACGGTCGGGATCGACATGGTGGCAGGCCCGAGCGAACTGCTCGTCGTCGCAGATGGCGACGCCAATCCGGCGCATGTCGCGGCTGATCTTCTCTGCGAAGCGGAGCATGACGAAGATGCGCAGGTCTATCTTGTCACCACATCGGCCCAGTTGGCGAAGGACGTGGTGCGACTTATCGGTAGCCAGCTGAAGGGGCTGCAACGGGAAAAGATCGCGGCGAAGTCCATCGCGCGCCATTCGGTGGCCTTCGTGGTCACCACGATGGACGAAGCTATTGATGTGGCCAACGAGATTGCCCCGGAACATTTAACCCTTTCGGTCGATGAGCCGTTCGACTATTTAGAGAAAATTCGTCACGCGGGGGCGCTCTTCTTGGGTCGGCACACTCCCCCGTCGGTTGCGGATTATGTCGCCGGCCCGAATCACGTCTTGCCGACCGGCGGGACGGCGCGTTTCTTTTCGGCACTATCCGTCCACGACTACATTAAGGTCAGCAACATCGTGCACTATACGCGCGAGGAATTGAGTAAGGTGAAAGACCATCTCGTTCGGTTGGCCCACATTGAAGGGTTTGACGCCCACGCGAAATCAGCCCAAGGCAGGTTTTCATGAAGAAGAACGGATCGACACCCAGGCAGGCATCGATTCATCGCGCGACTAAAGAAACAGATATCCGTGTCGAATGGACGCTGGACGGCAGCGGCCAAGGGAAGATCGACACCGGGATTCGCTTCTTCGACCACATGCTGGAGCTGCTGTCCAAGCATGGCTTTTTCGATCTGACCGTCCAAGCCAAAGGCGATATCGACATTGACGAACACCACACGGTGGAGGATGTCGGCATTGTCATGGGCAAGGCGCTGCATCAAGCGTTGGGCGAAAAGGCCGGAATCAAACGATTCGGATTCGCTTCAGCCCCGCTCGATGAAACGCTGGCGCAGGTCACGGTGGATCTCAGCGGCAGGCCCTATCTCGTCTACAACGTATCGTTGCCGGATCGGAAGATTAAAGCCTTCGACCTCGGTCTGTTCGAAGACTTCTTCCAAGCCTTCGTCACCCACGGCGGGCTCAATCTCCATGTGAATCTCATGTACGGCCGCAATCCGCACCACATCATGGAAGCCATCTTCAAAGCACTGGCCAAAGCCCTCGATCAGGCAACAATGTTAGAAGAGCGGTTGGCGGGGAAGGTCCTGTCCACGAAGGGGATGCTGTAACAGGATGCTGAAAAAGTCCGCCAGCGGCGTTCTCGCATCGCTCAGAGGCTCAACGTACCGCAGCATACGCCTCACCTCTTCGCTCGCTGCGGCCTTGCTGGACGGCCTTTTTGAGCATCCTGCGGGCTGCCGGGGCTTTCATACCCCACGGTGTGAGTGCCGGAGCCTGCAAGAGATTGATTCCCCGCTTGCTGGAACATAGAATGGATCCGTGTATTTCGAGATTGTTGGTGCGATTGAGGGGATCGAAACGATTGCCGTCGGTGGCAGGATCAGGGACATCATGCGACTCCGGCGCAAGTTTGGCTCTGGGCGTTGGAGAAAGCTCAAAGGGGCGGCACGGGTGCGGTTGGCAAACGGAACCACCAGATTGGCCGAGGTTCATTGGTACGAGGCACACGGAATTGGCCGGAAGAAGATGAAGATCAAGCGATTCCTGGATTGAGGAAATAATCATGCGTCGAAAACAGGCAGAACGCAAATTCGTCCTGTGTGTGAAGAACGACGATTGTGATGACCTTGAAAAGCGCAAGGTATACCGCGTGATCTCGGATGAAAAATCGGAGAAAGACGGCTACGTTCGTGTGATCGACGAGTCGGGCGAAGATTATCTGTACCCCGCAGCGTACTTTATTCGCCTTCAATTGCCGCAGGAAGCAGAGCAAGCGATTGTTGCCACCGGGTAGCCCGAACGGGAGATAGTGAGAAGGACGTGATTCTCCGTCCAGTATCAGTCTGCCGAAAGATCAGTGCGCGAGAGTAGTTGAAGATGGATATGCGTGAGAGACGGCCCGATATGCTGCCGGAATATGATTTCAGCAAAAGTGTTCGAGGGAAGTATGCCAAGCGGTACGCGGAAGGAAGCAATGTGGTCGTGCTATCGCCGGATGAAGCGGAGATCTTTCGAACATCGGAGTCTGTAAACGAGGCGTTACGAACCTTGGTTCGAGTTGGAAGAAAGCCGTCGAGAAAATTGTCAACATGACGCACCACATCATGGAAGCCAACTTCAAAGCGTTGGATCAAGCCACAATGCTGGAAGAGCGGTTGGCTGGCAAGGTCCTGTCCACAAAGGGAATGTTGTAAGGCGAGATAGATCTAAACGAAGCGTGCAAGATTGGGCTGGTCGCAATCAGGCGGTCAGCCCATTCTTTTTTGGGTTTAGTACAAGTGCCAGAGGGGAGCTTTGGGGTCGCGCTTGGGCAGGTCGGAATCACGGCAACGGATCTCTTGCTCGATAATAATGGGTCCTCGGAGAAGAACCGGGATGCAAGAGGCAGTGAGGGTGGCTTCAACGATCAACTTTTCATGGCGAATACTAACGCCTTCTTGGTGTCTGGTCCCCTGAATCAGCAACCCACCACTCACGAGGCTTGGCTCGATAGTGATTCGTCGCTTACCGCCAACCGCCATGCCATTGATCCCCAGCCAGATACCGGTCTGGTGGGCAAGCCCACCAGACTCTTTGGCGGCATCGAGAATAAAGACGCTGCCCAGTAAGCCAACATAATCATAGATGGGTCCACGGTAGGCGACCGTCCCATCGGTATACCGAACTTCGATGTCAGCTCTGATCTTCCGGCTCCAGGCAGCGAGAGGGCCATCGCCGAGCTTGATGTCCTCAATGCTGAGAGACTCTCGCTTGTCTCGTTCCAGCCCCTGCCGGGACTCATCGGTCAGAGAAACGGGGTTGTAGGCCCCCCCCTCTTCAATGCTGCAGCCGGTTTGGGTCAGAGCGAAGATCAACAGAATCAGCGCGCGCTTCAGCATGAATCCTCCGTGAACAGCTCTTCGGCAACCTTATCCACACATTGCTGGCTGGTCAAGAAATGGGGAAGAATATTTAGGGCAGGGATTCATATAATTGAGGAGTGGCAGGGCGGCTCCAGTTGCGGTATTGTTACGGCCTTACGGCCAGGCATGGGGCAAGGGGTGTGAGGCAATAGGCATGAGTGGAACAAAAGTCTTTCCACTAGCCACTCGCCACTCGCCTCTCGCCTCCGCGGAGCGGATATGATCGCCATCATTGACTACGGCATGGGCAACCTCCGCAGTGTCTCCAAGGCCTTTGAGGCGGTGGGACATCAGGCGGTGGTCACACGTGATCCGTGCGTGGTCGGGAACGCGAGCCATGTGGTGTTGCCTGGTGTCGGTGCCTTTGGCGATTGTATGGCCAACGTCGAGCGGTATGGGCTGGCGGAATCGATACGCACAGCGATTCAATCGGGGAAACCATTTCTGGGAATCTGTTTGGGGCTCCAGTTGTTGTTTGAGGAAAGTGAGGAATTTGGGACTCACAAGGGTCTCGGCATCATCCCCGGCAAGGTCAGACGATTTGCTCCAGACCAGGGGTTGAAGGTGCCGCACATGGGTTGGAATAACGTTGCGATTGAGCGGCCCTGTCCTCTGTTCGAAGGGATTGCCGACGGGGCATACTGGTACTTTGTGCACTCCTTTTATGTCGATCCCTCTGACAAGACCGTTGCGGCAACCACGACGGTCTACGGAACGACCTTCGTGTCGAGTATCTGGCGGGACAATGTGGTGGCCTGTCAGTTCCATCCGGAAAAGAGTCAGAACGTCGGGCTGCGGCTGATTAAAAATTTTGGATCCTGGAAATGAACATGATGAGTATGATGAGCAATAAGAGATGGGCGATGGCCTTGGTGGGACTGGCTGTGCTGGCGGCAGCCGGCTGCAGCGGACAGAAAGTGACCACGAAGTCGTCAGCGGAGTTGCCGCGTTATCAGATTCGTACCATCGCCCTGGTCCAGTTCACGACTCTCGCGACGCCACAGGTGAGGGACGTCGCCGACCAGACCCTCTCGGCGCCGTCGGGGGCTCGCCGGTCTGATATGGCGATAGCGGTGTCGCCGAATACCGAACAGTCTCTTCGGCAAACAGTCACAGTGCCGACTGGCGCTGGGGCGACAGTCACGCAGTTACTGTGGAGCCGGTTACGGGCGCGGCAGGGTGTGACAGTGCTTGCGCCGAGTGAGGCAGCGAAAGCGTTGGCGTCCCCCGCGACGACTCAATCTCCCGCCGGTCAGTCACCAGCGGTGACGGTGGCGAAACAGCTCAAGGCGGATGCCTCGTTGATCGGCCAAGTGTCGGTGTACCAGGAACGGGTCGGCGGTCGCTTTGGCGCCAGTCCCCCGGCAACGGTGGGGTTTGAAGCCAAGGTCGTCGCGGCTGACGGGCAGGTCTTGTGGGAAGGGAATTACTATGAGAAGCAGCGGCCGATGATTGAAGACATGATGGGATTTATCCATCGTTGGGGCATGTTCGTCACGGCGGAGGAACTGGCGGCTTATGGGGTCGAGCACATGCTTCTTGAATTTCCGTTTGGAACGGGAGAGGCGCGCTAACGCAAGGCGGTTCTTTGAATGCTCGTTATTCCAGCGATTGATTTGAAAGATGGCCGCTGCGTGCGGTTGCGTCAGGGCGACATGGCGGCCGAAACGGTCTACTCCGATGACGTGCCGGCTGTTGCGAGGCAATGGCAACAAGGCGGTGCGACGCTGATCCATGTGGTGGATTTGAATGGAGCCGTGGATGGGGAGCCGCGCAATCTTCCTCAGATCGAAGCGATCATTCGCACCGTGAGCCTAAATATACAGGTCGGAGGAGGGATCCGGTCGATCGAGACGGTGCGTCGCTATCTCGGCGCGGGTGTGACCAGGGTGGTGCTCGGCACTGCGGCATTGACCGATCGGTCTTTCCTGGAGAAGGCCTGTCTGGAGTTTCCCCGCCAGATTCTGTTGGGACTGGATGCGCGGGATGGGAAGGTGGCGGTAAAAGGCTGGACGGCGGTATCGGAGACGAAGGCGACGGATCTGCTCAAGGAGCTGGCAGGCCATGCATTGGGCGCCGTGATCTATACGGACATTGCCCGCGATGGTATGTTGGGCGGGCCGAATCTGGTGGCGTTGCGGGAGGTGGTTGAGTTGTCGTCCTTCCCCGTGATCGCTTCCGGCGGGATTTCGCGCGTCGAAGACTTGCAAGCCGTGCAGGCGCTCGGCCCCCGGGTTGAAGGTGCGATCGTGGGGAAAGCGCTCTACGATGGCAAATTAGATTATCGGGCCGCTCTTGCGGCTCTTGGTACTGAGTAGGGGCCAGGCGTGAGGAATTCGTTGCTGACATGTTCGTTTCACGTTTCACGTTTCACGCTTCACGAGTTGTCATGTTGACCAAACGTATTATCCCCTGTCTCGATGTCAAAGACGGCCGTGTCGTCAAGGGTGTGAGCTTTGTGAATTTGCGCGATGCGGGAGATCCGGTTGAAGTGGCCGCGGCCTACGATCGCGAAGGAGCCGATGAGCTCTGTTTCCTGGACATTACGGCCTCTCATGAGAATCGTAAGACCATCCTTGATGTAGTCGAGCAGACGGCGGCGAGGGTGTTCATGCCGCTGACCGTCGGCGGGGGCGTGCGAACGCTCGAAGACATCCGGGCGCTGTTGAATGCGGGGGCGGATAAGGTGAGCATCAATACGGCTGCAGTCCAACGGCCTGAATTTGTGAAGGAAGCGGCGGAGCGATTCGGGACACAATGTATCGTCGTGGCGATCGACGCCAAGCGTCGTGCCGCGCCGGCAACAGGGTGGGAAGTGTTCACCCACGGCGGCCGCAAGTCGACCGGTCTCGACGTCGTCGAATGGGCAAAGACGATGGCGCAGTATGGGGCCGGTGAGATTTTGCTCACGAGCATGGATCAAGACGGGCAACAGCAGGGCTATGACCTCGCGTTGACGGCCGCTGTGTCAGAGGCCGTCTCGATTCCGGTGATTGCGTCGGGCGGCGTGGGGAATTTGGACCATCTCTATGACGGATTCGTCAGGGGCAAGGCCGATGCAGTATTGGCCGCGTCTATTTTCCACTTCCGGACGCACACGATTCCGGAGGCGAAAGCCTATCTTCGTCAGAAGGGAGTGGCGGTTCGATAATGGATGTGGGGCAATTGAAATTCGATGCGCAGGGGCTGATTCCGGCAGTCGTGCAAGATTGGCGGGATGGCACGGTGCTGATGGTGGCCTTCATGAACCAGGAGGCACTGCAGAAGACCGTCGAGACGAAGTCCGTACACTTCTGGAGCCGTTCGCGCCAGGCGTTATGGGAAAAGGGTGAAACATCCGGTCACAGGCTTCACCTCAAGGACCTATTTCTAGATTGTGATGGCGATGCCCTTCTCGTGAAGGTCGAGCCGGTCGGCCCGACGTGCCATACGGGGGAGCGGGCTTGCTTCTTTTCGCGTCTGGACTCGCCGGAGACGAAGACCTCCGAGTCCTGGGGTGGAATTCTCGAACGCCTCTACCAGATGATCCAAGAGCGGAAGCGTCAGCCCTCGAGTGAGTCCTACACCTCCAAACTGCTGGAAGGCGGTGTCGATCGTATCCTGAAGAAAGTCGTCGAGGAAGCCGGCGAGGTGGCGATTGCGGGGAAGGGTGGGAAGAAGGACGAGATCGTATACGAAACGGCGGATCTGCTGTTCCATATCTTGGTGGCGCTGGGGTACCACGGCGTGACACCTCAAGAAGTCTATCAGGAGTTGGCGACCCGGTTCGGGAAGTCGGGCTTGAGAAAAGGAACCACCTCATGAGCGAGTGCCTCTTTTGCAAAATCGTTGCGAGGACCATTCCCGCGGCGCTCGTCTATGAGGACGATGTGGTGGTCGCGTTCGACGATATCAACCCCCAGGCGCCGACGCATACGCTCGTCATCCCCCGAAAACATGTGACCTCGATTGCCGAATTGCAAGACTCGGATGTCGGGCTACTCGGACGTCTGATGCTGGCCGGCAACAAGATCGCAACACAGAAGGGGATTGCCGAAGCCGGGTACCGCTTCGTCGTCAACACCGGTGCGCATGGCGGCCAGAGCGTGCTGCATCTTCATCTCCACGTTCTGGGCGGGCGCCATCTCGCCTGGCCTCCCGGCTAGCGCATTTTCACCACGTTGACAGATTTCTTTCCCGTCTGTTACCCTGACCGGTCTATTTTTACGACCACTTACGTTTACCTTCCTCACCGGTGCCAGGTGGGGGAATAGGAGCCGTGACTTCCGTGGGCCGAGGTCTGATTTCTGAAGACGTGATCAATCAAGTCAGAGATCGGGTCGATATCGCCGAGGTGGTCGGACATCACGTGAGCCTGACTCGGGCCGGCCAGAACTTGAAAGGTCTCTGTCCCTTCCATCAGGAAAAATCGCCCTCCTTTACGGTCAGCTCTTCCCGCCAGATCTTTCATTGTTTCGGATGCGGCGCGGGCGGCAACGTGTTTACGTTTCTGATGAGGATCACCGGCGCGAATTTTCCTGAGACGGTCCGTGAGCTCGGACAGAAATTCGGGATTGACGTCCCGGACAGCGGGCCGAGCGCGGGGCCTCAAGCGGCACAGGCGAGCCGCCTTGAACCGCTCAATCGGGCGGTGACGGCGTGGTTCCAACAGAATTTGCGGGATGGGGTGACCGGTACAACGGCGCGGGACTACTTGGCCAGCCGGGGCATTCACGCTGGGACGATCGAGCGATTCGAAATTGGTTGTGCGCCGGCTGAGTGGGACGGGCTCGTCAAGGCGCTGAGCAAGCAGGGTTTTGCACAGAGCGACTTGGCTGCCGCGGGATTGACGGTGGCGAGAGAACACGCATCCGGGTCCTACGACCGTTTTCGCGCCCGCGTGATGTTTCCCATCACGGATTTGCGTAAGCGGGTCGTCGGTTTTGGAGGGCGTATCCTCGGCGAGGGGACCCCGAAGTACCTGAATTCGCCGGATACTCCCTTGTTCAAGAAGGGGCAGACGCTCTACGCACTGGATCTTGCGCGTGAAGCAGTCGCTCGGCTGAAGACCGTGATCGTGGTGGAAGGGTATTTTGATGCGGTCGCGCTTCATCAGGCCGGACTGACCCATACGGTTGCAACGCTGGGGACCGCACTGACGGCGGAGCATATTCAGGTGTTGAGACGGTTTGCCTCGAAGGTCGTGCTGTTGTTCGATCCGGATCAGGCCGGGGTCCGCGCAGCACTGCGAGGGCTTGATTTGTTTGTGAACAGCGGGATTGGTGTGAAAGTCGTCACGTTGCCGGCTGGAGAGGACCCCGATACCTATGTGCGGAAGGAAGGGCCGGAGGCCTTTGCTCGGTTGGAAGAGCAGGCTCCGAGCCTCTTGGATTTTTCCCTCGAGCATAGTTTGAGCACAGCGGAGTCCAGTACGATCGAAGGGCGTATCCGCAGCGTGGACGATGTGCTGCGGATTCTGCAAAAGAGCGAGCATCCGATCGAACGAGAGGAACGGATTCGCGTGGTAGCCGAACGACTGGGGATCAGCCAGCAACGATTGATCGAGCGTTATCCGGCGTTGGTGCAGTCGGAGGGACGTCGACCAACGGCCACTCAATCGGCCGGCGCTACACCGGCGACGTTCAAGGGTGTGAGCGAAGAGCGGGATCTGGTGTATTTGCTGCTGCATGGGCACCTGACGCCCGCGGATGTGCAACGACTGCGGCCCGAGGCCTTCTCCGTTCCAGCCTGTCGGTTCCTCGTCGAGGCGGCGCTGAATCACCTTGATCGAGACGGCCGAGTCGGGCTCAGGTTGTTACTGGATGCGGTGGCCGATCATCCGGATTGCGGGTCGCTGGCAACTGAGCTGTCCATGCGGGAAGACCATTTCGACGACGTGCCGGCCCACCTTGCGGGGTGTTTAGAGACGTTGGATCGGAAGGGGGCCGAGGCCGTGTTTCGAGATCTGATCGCGCAACTCAAGGCCGCCGAACGAGAAGGCCGTGTGGAGGATGCGCGGATGCTGAACGCACAAGTGAATGAATTGCGAATGCAAAAGGCCGGTCGGCCCTCCACCGGGATGTTGTCCTTAGTGAAGGAGTAGTCATGGCGAAACCAGAGTTGCTCGGCGAAGTGAAGAAGCTGATCTCGATTGGGAAAGAGAAAGGCTTTTTGACGTACGACGAGCTGAATAGCACGTTGCCCGCGGAAGTGGTGTCTTCCGAGCAGTTCGGTAGCATCATGACGATGTTCGGCGAAATGGACATCGAGATTGTCGATGCGCCTGAGGGGGAGCGGATCAAAAAAGCCCGGGACACTGAGGAGGCAAGTGAGGAAGCCGAGGAAACCGACGTCGAAGCCGGTGCTGGTGCCGGGGAGGAGAATGAGAAGGAAGAGAAGGAAGAGAAGGAGATCGATTTAACTCCCGGCGCACTCAGCCGGACCGACGACCCGGTCCGACTCTATCTCAAAGAGATGGGGAGTGTGGCGCTGTTGAGCCGTGAGGGAGAAATCGAGATCGCGAAACGCATCGAAGAGGGGAAGAAGGACATCGCCTCGGTCATCTATGGGATGCCGATGACGATTGAGTTTGTCCTCGCGCTGTGCGATCAGCTCAAGAACGGGACCATCGACGTGCGTGAGATCGTCCCGATCGTCGAGACCGAGGAGGAATTCGAGGAAGAACAAATCCAGCGGGACTATGAAGAGCTTCGGGTCAAGACGCTCGAAGGGCTGAACTCTGTCCGGAAAATCTCGACCTCACTCAAGAGTCTCTATGAAGTTGCGCGGCATGCCAACAGTGATCCCGCGAAACAGAAGAAGATTAAGAAGCAGATCGATACGATTCGCGATCAGGTCGTGGAGAAGATGGAGTCCGTCAATCTGCATGGCGTGCTGAAGGATCGGATGGTGCAGCGTGTGCGGGAGCTGGCGATCCAGATCCGGACGGCGGAGCGAGAGATCGTCAGTTGCCAGCGGCGGCTTGGGATCAGCGGTGAGGCCGGTGCTGAGGCCCTCAAGAAGCTCTGCCGTGAACGGAAAGATTTCCTCGCCGTCAAACGCAAGACGAGCTGCTCGGAGGAGGCCCTCAACGAGATTAAAAAGATCTACCAAGCCGCGAGGAGCCGGATTCGACTACTCGAGACCGAAGAGGCCCTCGTGTCCGCGGAGGAGATCAAAGATGCGGTCAAGCATCTGGATGTGGCGGAGGAAAAGGTCAAGCGTGGGAAGGCCGAGCTGGTCGAGGCGAATCTTCGTCTCGTCGTCAGTATCGCCAAGAAGTACACGAACCGCGGCCTCCAGTTCCTCGACTTGATCCAGGAAGGTAATATCGGCCTGATGAAGGCCGTCGATAAGTTTGAGTACAAGCGCGGCTACAAGTTCAGTACCTATGCCACCTGGTGGATCCGCCAGGCGATTACCCGCGCGATCGCCGATCAAGCACGGACGATCCGTATTCCGGTACATATGATCGAGACGATCAACAAGCTGATCCGAACCTCCCGCCATCTGGTCCAGAAACTCGGGCGCGAACCGACGCCGGAAGAAATTGCCGAGCGCATGGATCTGCCGCTCGACAAAGTGCGGAAGATCTTGAAGATCGCGCGCGAGCCGATTTCTCTGGAGACCCCGATCGGCGAGGAAGAAGACAGCCATTTAGGCGACTTTATCGAGGACAAGAAGGCGGTTTCTCCTCTGGAGGCGGCGATCCGGTACGATCTCCAGCGCCAGATCAACAGCGCATTGGAAACACTCACGCCACGGGAAGAGAAAGTTTTGCGGAAGCGGTTCGGCATCGGCGAAGCCACCGACCATACCCTCGAAGAAGTCGGTCAGGATTTCGAAGTGACTCGCGAACGTATCCGGCAGATCGAAGCCAAGGCCTTGCGCAAGCTGCGTCATCCGAGTCGGAGCAAGAAGCTACGCAGCTTCGTGGAAAGTCTGTGACGCGCATGGAGTGTGCCTCGGGATTTGACTCCGCTCCCTGGGCAGCCTAGAATTGACAGTTCGTGTCTGCGGGTCAGGCGCGATAGAGTCATCCGCCTGATCGGGCCCATAGCTCAGGTGGTTAGAGCGGCTGACTCATAATCAGCTGGTCCTAGGTTCAAGTCCTAGTGGGCCCACCAGCGCGGCAGCGGGACTCATAGGTCAAGATCATTGTTCGTAGTAACAGCTATAGGAGTGCGTTGAACCAGAATCTTTCCCCCCTCATCGAGCTACAGAAGCTGGATCTTCGCATCACGGAGATCAAGGACCAGCGCCGAAAAATCCCAGAGCGGCTCCAAGCGATTGACGCCCCGCTTCGAGAAGCTCATCAGCTGCATCAACAAACCAGTGCCTCCGTTGAGATTTTCATCAAGGAACGGCGGTCGCACGAAAGAGATCTTGAAGCGCATGAAGCGCACACTGAGAAAATGAAGTCGCGGCTGTCCGAGTTGAAGTCTAATAAGGAATATCAATCCCATCTCTTCGAGATCGAGGTCGCCAACAAGAAGAAAGGGGACATCGAGGAGAAGATCTTGCTGTGTATGGAGAAGATTGAGCAGCTACAGCGGACGGCGAAAGAAGCGCAAGAGAAGCTCAGCGTCATCGAAAAGGCCTTTACACGGGAAAAACAGGTGCTCGACGAACTGGAGCACACGCTGTCAGCAGAGTTGGCCGATCTCGAAACGCAGCAGCAAGCCCGTTCGGCTCATGTCGAGAAGGGGCTCCTCAGTCGCTATAACACGATCAAGGCGGCACGGAAGGATCAGCCGCTCGCTGAGATCAAAGAGGGGATCTGTTCCGGATGCCGTCTTCAGCTTCCTCCGCAACTGATTTCAGAAGTGAAACGCTCGCAAGATCTCCACACCTGTCCCTATTGCCGTCGGATGCTTTACTGGGATGGACAAATTCCTGTTGAAGCAACGCCAGGCCCCGATCTCGATAAGACGTCAATCCTTGAGATTGGCGAGTCGGTCTAGTTTGTTTTCCCCAATACAGCCTGAGTCGTTTTGAAGTGCAGTTTCGCGACCGACCCCAGTCGTTCCTCTCCATGCTTCTTCACGATCATGCGTCCGGCCAGTTCGACGGCGGGTGACGCGCCTTTGGGCAACGTCGTGCCGACCTCATCCGAGAGGCGTTTCAATCGGAGGAGGAATTCCGCACGGGCCAGGATGGAGGCGGCGGCCACGGCCAGATCGGATTCGGCCTTATGTCGCTGTTCCAATACGATCGTGCGCCCTTTTTCTTGCAGGGCATTCAAAATCAACCGTTCATCGCCAAACTGATCGGCGATCGCGCGCCCGCATGAAACCTTTTCCAACAGAGTCTCCAGGGCCTTGGCATGTCCCCATGCCAGCAGGCGATTCAAGTTCCGGATCTTCGTGTAGAGTTCGTTGTATCGTTGCGGGCCAATTGCAACAATGCTGTGAGGGCAAATCAGTCGGATATCGGGCGCCATTTGAAGAATGCGGCCGTCTGAGATTTTCTTGCTGTCCCGGACGTTCATGAGGGTCAGCTCCCCCTGCGTGGTGGCGTCGACAAAGACAGCGGCGATGACCAGGGGACCAAAATAGTCTCCCTTGCCGGATTCATCGATGCCGATGCGTTCTACGGTCTGGTGATGAGGCTTGTCCGTCACAGGCGAAGGGCCTTAGTAGAAAATATTGAAGGGGCGCGATAATCTAACAGAGCCTCGCCGGTCGGTCAATTTGTCGAAACTCCATAGGAATGAGCAGTGGAATAGGAGGGTGCGCGATGAAGAAAGTCATGAAGTCATCGCAATCGGTGTTGCTCCTGGTCATGGCGATCGGTCTCGCGGGGCTAGCGGGGTGCGAGACGAATCCCTACACGGGACGTTCGCAGTTGTTGATGACATCGGTCGACCAAGAGATGCAGATGGGGGCGCAGGCCTACGGCCAAGTCAAAAACGATCCGAAAATGCACCAGGCGCAGGATCCGCGAGAAATCGAGCCGGTTCGGCGTGTGGCGGCGCACGTCATTGAGGCGGCAAAGCGGTCGAAGTATGCGGAGATGGCGCAGAAGTTTCAGTGGGAAGTGATCGTGATCAAGGACGACAAAACCATGAACGCCTTTGCCCTGCCCGGTGGCAAGATCGCGGTCTATACCGGGATTTTCCCTGTTGCACGGACTGAAGCAGGATTGGCAGCGGTGCTGGGGCATGAAGTTGTCCACGCTCTTGCCCGTCACGGCGCTGAACGGATGAGTCAGGGCCAGCTGACGGATGCGGTGTTGCAGATGGCGGGGGCGGCTGGCGGTAAAGGGATGCTTTCCCAGGCTGCAATGGCGGCCCTCGGGGCGGGAGCGCAGGTAGGGGTGTTGTTGCCGTTCAGTCGGAAGCATGAATCGGAAGCAGACTATATCGGAATTCTCCTTGCGGCTGATGCGGGATACGATCCACGTGAGTCCGTCTCACTCTGGGAGCGGATGGAGCAGTTGTCCCGAGGCGGTGGCCCGTCAGAATTTTTATCGACTCACCCGAGCAATGAGACCAGAATCGACCAGCTTAAAAAATGGATGCCAGAGGCTATGGGGATATACCAATCGAGACAGGCAGTGCCCACTTCGGCATTGCCTGTTCTGCGCTAACTCCGTCGGGGTGGGCTGTTCTGTTGCTCAGAGGGCAGGAGAGGGGGTCCGCACGGACTTGCAACCTCTGTGTTCCTTTTCTATACTCAGGCTGCGCGAGGGAGAAGACCGGGTGATCGCTTGGAGCGGTAACGCTCTGAGAGGAAAGTCCGGACTTCATGGGCAGGGCGCTGGGTAACTCCCAGGCGGAGCGATCCGACACCAGCACCACAGAGAACAAACCGCCGATGGCCAAGGCGACGGGATTCCAATCTGGTCGTCGTGGCTCAGGTAAGGGTGAAACGGTGGGGTAAGAGCCCACCGCGGTGGTGGTGACATCACCGGCACGGTAAGCGTCGCCCGATGCAAGGCCAAATAGGAAGACATCTGTCGGCTTTTTTCGGAGAGTCGGCGACCGGCTGGCCCGGCCGAGGTCTTCGGGTAGGTCGCTTGAGGTTCGAGGTAACTCGGATCCCAGAGAAATGATCACCCCCGTTTGGGAGCAAATCCCAGGTGGGACAGAATCCGGCTTATAGGTCTTCTCCACCGCGCTTTTTTTATCGCTCGACGTAGCTCTCCTTCCGTCACTTTCCCTGCGAAGTGTTCGACCTCGTCGAGTAAGACGACGGGGACCCTCGCCCCATAGCGTTCCGTCAAGACCTTATTGCCTTCGATATACACCGTGCGTGTTTCGATGTGTAGTTCTGACTGAAGATGTAGCACGATTCGGCACACGACTCCACACAGATGGCAGTCCTCACGAGACAGGATGGTCACACGGACAGGCATGCTCATGATGGTGGCGCGACTCAGGGCTAACGAGTTGGAGCGTGGAGGGTATCACGTGGGGAGGCAGACTGTCAGGGAGAGAAGCTCCCAGGTCCACCCTACTATTGACGGGTGGAAACACGTGGTGATAGGATTACACGACTTTCCCCCTGATTTTTCAGAATGTTCTGAGTGATCGAGGAAGTCGTGTCTGGTCCATCGGGACGAGACGCGGCGTATTGCCTTATCCTGATTCTTCTGTCGGGTTCTCACTGGTGGTCTGGATGGAGGTTCTGTCATGAAACTCACAGGTGCTGAGATCCTCATCGAATGCCTCAAACGGGAAGGCGTCAAGACGATTTTTGCGCTTCCTGGTGGTGTCGTTCTGAAGATTTTCGACATGCTTCACCAGCAGAAGGACATTGAGGTGGTCCTCACTCGCCATGAACAGGGTGCAGGCCATATGGCAGAAGGCTATGCCAAGGCGACCGGTAAAGCCGGGGTATGCCTTGTGACCTCCGGACCCGGCCTGACGAACGTGATCACGGCCTTGGCGGATGCCTACATGGACTCCGTGCCGCTGGTCTGTTTTAGCGGACAAGTCCCTACCAGCCTGATTGGGAACGATGCATTCCAAGAGGCAGACAATTTCGGCTTGAGCCGTCCCTGCACCAAGTACAACTTCCTGGTGAAAGATGTGAAAGATCTGGCGATGACGATCAAGGAGGCTTTCTATATTGCGACGACGGGGCGTCCAGGGCCGGTGTTAGTGGACATTCCGAAAGACGTATCCATGGATACGTCGGAATTTACCTATCCGAGTTCCGTCTCCATTCGTAGCTACAATCCAGTGTATGAAGGGAATAAGTGGCAGATCAAGCAAGCGGCTGAGGCCATGGCGAAGGCAAAGAAGCCGGTGCTGTATGTCGGCGGCGGTGTTATCTTCTCGGGTGCGTCGCAAGAATTGATGGAGTTGGCTGAACTGACTCATATGCCGGTCGACATGACGTTGATGGGGCTTGGGGCCTTCCCTGGCGAGCATCCGCAGTCCATGGGCATGCTGGGTATGCATGGCACCTATTGGGCGAATATGGTCATGCACTATTCCGATCTTGTTGTGGCCATCGGGGCACGGTTTGACGATCGTGTCACAGGAAAGGTCTCGGAGTTTTGTCCGCACGCCAAGGTCATCCACATCGATATCGATCCGACCTCGATCCGGAAGAATGTCAATGTCGACATTCCAATCGTCGGCGACTGCAAGACCGTGCTTCGTGAGTTGATTCAGATTCTTCGTGCCACGGTGAACGGCGATCAGAAGGAACTGCGCAAGGCCTGGTGGAATCAGATTCGCGAATGGCAACAGGCGAATCCTCTCGCATATCAACAAGAAGCGGATGGGCCGATCAAACCGCAACATGTCATCAAGCGGCTCTATGAACTTACGAAAGATCGGGACCCGATCGTTTCAACCGATGTCGGGCAGCACCAGATGTGGGCCGCCCAGTACTTTAAGTTGGCGAAGCCGAATCGCTGGTTGACCTCGGGGGGACTCGGGACCATGGGTTTTGGATTTCCCGCCGCCATGGGGGCTCAGGCCGCGTTTCCCGGCCGGCTGGTCCTCTGCATCGCCGGCGATGGCAGTATCCAGATGAATATACAAGAAATGGCGACGGCGGTGGTGCATAAGCTGCCAGTCAAGATTATCGTGATTAATAACCGATTCCACGGGATGGTCCGGCAATGGCAGGACCTCTTCTACGAAGGACGGT
>Ga0315287_10000624_pt1 | contig 31110 bp, 26 predicted proteins | sample YL17G11_0_MG_FD_205037 | JGI IMG/M metagenome (GOLD analysis project Ga0315287, IMG submission 205037) | Sediment microbial communities from Yellowstone Lake, YNP, Wyoming, USA - YL17G11_0 | ecosystem: Environmental > Aquatic > Freshwater > Lake > Sediment | place: USA: Wyoming | collected...
CACCGGCCGCAACGGGTGGGCAAGGAGCATGTCTTGCAGGACGAGGACGTCGTCCAAATCGTGAAAAAGTGAGGTTCTGATGAGCGCTCCTTATTTTGCATTTGCTGCGGGCGTGTATTCGCTGGTGCGTGTGTGTGTGTGCTTTGCGTTAGAAAGAGGGGGCGGAGGCGAGTTGAGGGGCGTGCGCTTTGTGTGTGTGGGGGGGGGGCGGGGGAAGAGGTGTGCAGAAAAAAAAAAACAAGGCAGCGCGCGCCTCGACCTTTTCCCCATCACATCTTTCTAAAAAAAATGCACCCTCTCCCCACCTGCTTCCTGTGCGGCCGCGGCGCTGGGGACGGGCGGTTACCCTCCGTGGCCGCCCCCGTCCCCGCCTGCCTGCGGCGAACGGGCAGGGGGGGGGGGGGGGGGGCGGTCCTGCTGGCGGCGCACCCGGCCTGTTTCAGGGCGGAGGCCGAACGGCGGGCGCGGTCGGGGGTAGGGGAGCAGCCCCCGCCGGCGGGGGCGGGGCCGTGGCTCATTTCTGGAAAGGAGTGAAAGAGAGAAGGGGGAGGGGGGGGGGGGGGGGCGCAGTGTGTGTGTTATTGCGGCAACACTTACCAGGCGCGCGGGGGGGGGGGGAAGGCGGAAAGGCGCGTGGAGGGGAGCACCCATTTCTTTCATTTCGCGCGGCGCGCGTAGTTTTTTTTCTTTCTTTCTTTCGAAATGCCGCACTCCCGCCCCCTCCCACCCTCCTAATCCCGCCCCCTCTCACCCTCACCACCATGGCTGCCCGCCCAGCCAAACGTGCGCGGGTGCAGGAAGAGCCGGCGCCCCCTGGACGCCCCCCCGCGGGGCGCCGAAAAGGCGGCGCGCCGCTCCCTCCATCGCCTGCCCGCCCCGCCCGCCCGGCCGTCCTCGCCCGCCTGGCCCCCGGCGCCCTCCCCCTGCGCTCGGCCCTCCTCTCCCTGGCCGCCTCGGCCGCCCGCCGGGATGCGTCCGCCGTCGACGCTCCGCGCGGCCCCGACGGCCCCCCACCCCCACCCCCCATCCGGGGCCCCGGGTCCGCGCGGGCCGCCCTCGCGGCGTCCCTCGACGCGCCCTGCGCCAGCGCCGCGCTGCGCAACCTGCTGGCGTCCAGCCTGGTCGCCCTCCGCGGCCCGCCGCCCACCGCGGCCGCGTTCTGCCTGTCCCAACAAAGCTCGCAGGAGGAGGTGAGTGGGGGTGGTGGGTGAGAGAGGCGTCATCCTTGCTCTTGCATCCCCCCCCTCTCTTGCGCGCTCACTAATTAACAAACAAAAAAAAAAAAAAAAAAAAACAGCTTGTGTTGAGGGCCGCCGACACGCTCACCGCCGCCTCCGACCGGGCCCGTTCCGGCGGGCCTCCGCCCAAGCTGACTGGGGGGGCGTCCAATGTGCTTGTCCCAGCCGTGCGCCGGTACAAGGCCGCCCTGGCCGCGGTGCGGGCGGCGGGGCAGGCCGCACTGGTGCGAGGGGCGGCGGCGGGTGGTGGGCGCGGTGGTGGTGGTGGCGGCCACGGCCCCCCCGCCCAGGCGCCCGCCGCCGCTTTTGCCGCGCCCCTCCTCCCCGACCCCGCGCCCGCCTGCGACCTCCTGGCGCCCGCCTGGCGGGAGCTGGGGTCCCGCATCGGGGACGCGCTCATGCTGCACCTGCTGACCCGGGCCGTCGTGCTGGTCCCTGTCGGCGGCGGCGGCGGGGGCGTGCTCGGGTGGGAGTGGGAGGAGGGGGAGGGTGGGGAGGGCGGCGGCCCTCGTGGCACCGCTGCCGCCGCTGCTGCCGGTGCGCCACCGCCCTCTACCTCCGCGCCCGCCCTGCCCTCGTACGTCCAGCTGACGGGCCCGCCGCCTGGGCAGCTCCTGAGGGAGCTTCGCGGCCGGGTGGCGGGCCCGCGGCGTGGGGCCCGCGGCCGGAAAGGAAAAGGAAAGGCGAGAGCCGGGGAGGAGGCCCGCGGCCCGGGCCCGCCGCCGCCAGCTGCCGCAGTTTCGGGCTCGCCCGCTTCTCAGGAGGTAGGGCTGGCGTGCGGTGATCCGGTCGCTGGTGGCGACGTCATCAAGGGCGTGGTGGAAGGGGCGGCCGCCCCCGGCCCTCAAACCACCTCGCAACCACTCCCACCCCCCGCCCCACCTGCTGCCGCCCGCCCCTCCACTTCCGCCCTCCGCCGCGCCCAGCGTGCCCGGTCCGCCGCCGCGGCGGCCGCGGCAGGCGAGGCCGGGGGCGACCTGCAACGGACCAGCCTGTTTTACCGGCCCGAGTTTCGACGCAAGCCGGGGCTGCCCCCGTCGCGTGAGTTTTTTTTTTTTTTTTTAGCTGTTTTTGTTTCTTCCTCCCCTCTTTCAACCTTCTCTTTCACACTTTTTACCCCCGTCTCTCTCCAAAACAGACCCGCTCGTCGCCCTCCGCACTCTCCCCTATGCCCCCCGCCGCCTGTATTCCCTCATTTGGGGGAGCGCGGCCAAGAAGGCGGCCAAGGCCCCGCCCACGGCCGCCTGGGCGAAGAAGCGGTGGGGCGGCGCGCGCGCGGCCACCCCGCTGGCGCGCGCGCCCCTCCCGCCGCCGGAACCTCGCATCCCGGCGCGCCACCGCCCGGCGCTGCCGGCGCTGCGGGCGTTACTCGTCCGGGCGGCCAAGTGCCCGACGGGCCCCCTCCTCGAGAGGTGGTGCCCCCTGGAGAAGGAGGAGGAAGAGGGAGAGGGGCAGGAGGGCGGGGGCGGCGACCACCCCCGCCCCCGCCCTGCCGCCCGCCTCCCGGCCCCGCTGCCCCACTCGGCCGTCGCCTCCTTTGCCTGGGCCGTCCTGCGGGCGACCGTCCCGCCCGCCCTCCTCCCGGCCACCCCGGCCGGCCGCCGCGCGTCCCGGGCGGCGGTCGGGCGGTTCGTCTCCCTGCGGAGGCACGAGCGGCTACCCGCCGCGGCCGCGGGCGGGCGCGGCCGGGGGTCGCCCGCCGCCGGCGCGGCCCCCCTCCCGCCGTGCCTCACCCCCCTCCCGGGCTCGCCGCCGTCCGCCCATGCGGCCGCCCGGGCGGATGCGGCGCGCCTGCACCGCTGGCTGGTGGCCTGCCTGGTCCTGCCCGTGCTGCGGGCGCACTTTTACGTGACGGACGGCGGCGCGGCGGGCGGCGGCGCGGGCGGCGGGGGCGGCGGGAAGGCTCTCTACTACCGCAAGCCCGCCTGGGCGGCCGGGTCGGCGGCCGTCCTGGCGGGCGCGGCGGCGGACCGGTTCACCCTTCTGGACGCCCCCACGGCGGCCGCCGTGCTCGGGGCGCGCAGGGTCGGGGTCGGCACCCTCCGCCCCGTCCCTAAAGACGGGCCGGGCGGGCGGGCGCGCGTGCTGGCCAACATGAGCGTCCGGGCGGTGGTGACCGTGCCGGAGGCGGGCGGCGGCGGTGCGGGGACCTTCCCCAGGAAACGGCGGCGGGGTGGGCACGGGCGGGGCATGCCGGGCGGGGCCGGCGGCGACGCGCCCCCTCCTCAACCACGACTGCCCCCCCTCCTGCGCGCGCGCCCGCCGCGCGTGACTCGCACCTTCCCCCCCGTCAACACCACCGTCCGGGGCGCCTTCCTGGCCTTGCGCGCCGCCGCCCGCCGGGTGGACCCGGCCACGGGGGCCACCCCCCTGGGCGCGTCCGTGTTCGGGGCGGACGCGGCGGGCGGGGCGCTGCTGCCGGCCCTGGCAGCGTGGCGGGCGGCCGCGGTCGCACACGCGTCCACCTGCCATGCCTGCCGGGCGGCGGGCGACGCTGCGGACGCGGGGCGGGCGGTCGGGCCCGCGCCCCCGCCCTGCGCGTACCCGCCCCCCCGGCCCGCGGCGGTGGTGGCGGACGCGGCTGCCGCCTTCGACCGGGTAGAGCCGGGCGCGGTGCTGCGGGTGGCGGCCCCGCTCCTCCGCCCGCCCGACGTGCCCGCGCCTTCGCCCGTGCTGGGCGGGGCTGCAGGGCGGGGCGCGACTCCCCCTCCCGCCCCCGCACCCCCGCCTCACGCCTCCTGGGACATCCTCCCCCACACCGAGGTCGTCGCGTCCTTGGCCTCCGCCCGGGCCGTTCCCCGGGAGGTGGTGGTGGCGGGGCGGGTGGGCGGCGGCGGGCCCGCAGGCGGGCGGGCGGCGCACCCCCGCCTCCCGCCCCACCTCCAGTCCCTCTCCGCCCGGGCCGCCGCCCTGGCCGCCTTCGCGCCCGCGCCGCGCGTGTATGCCGACCGGACGGGCGGGAGTGGTGGGGTGCCGGGCCGGCCGGCCGCGTCCATCGATGGCCGGGCGGCGGGGGCGGCGCTGGCGGAGGCGGTCGGCTCCAACCTGGCCCGGCTGCCGATGGCTGGGCGCGGGCGCGCGCCCTCCGGCGGCCGCCGCCCCTCCTCCCCCCGCCGGGCCCCGCTCGCCTGGCACGTCCAGACCAAGGGCATCCCCCAGGGGTCGGCCCTGTCCACCCTGCTGTGCTCCCTGCTCCTGGCCGCCGCGGAGGCGAAGCACCTGGGGCCACTGCTGGGCGACGCGGCCGCGCGCGGGGCGGGTGGTGGGGGCGGGGGTGGGGGTGGCGGTGCGCGCCCTCCCACCACCGCCGCCACCCAACCCTCCACCGCCGTCGTCCGCCTGGTGGATGACCTCCTCATCCTGACGCCCGACGCCCCCGCGGCGGGGGCGGCCCTGCGGCGGTTGCTGGCCGGCTTTGGGGACGCGGGCGTGGCGTGCAACCCGGCCAAGACGCAGGCTTGGCTGCCCGGGCTGGGGGCGGGTGGGCCGGGCGGGCCCCCCCACCCTCCCGGCGCCGCGCCTGCCGCCGCGCCCGGCGCCGCGCCGGCGCTGTCTGTCGCCACGACGGCCTGTGACGCGGGCGCGCCCGCGGCGGCCGCGGGCGCCGCCGGGTGCGCGCGCCCCACGCTCCTGCACCCGGGTGGGCGCCCCGCGCTGCGCTGGTGCGGCCTGTTGCTCGGCCTCGACCCGCCGGGGGGCGGCGTCGAAGCGAGGGGCGACTACTCCCGCCTGGCGGGGCGGGCCCTCGGGGACGGCCTCACCCTGCCCCGGGGGCGGGCGCCCGGGGCGGGGGCGGCCGCCCAGAAACGGGGCGGCGGCGGTGGGGGGAGGAAGCGGAACAGGAAGGGAGGGCAGCAAGGCGGCGCCGGCGCCAGGGAGGGGGCCGACCTCGAGGTCGTCGGCGGCGCGCCCGGCGCGGCCGCCGGCCTCGTCACGAAGCTGTGCGCCCACGTCCGCCCGCGCGCGACGCCCCTCCTGCTGTCCCCCACCATCGCGCGGCGGTCCACCGCCGCCATCAACACCTACCAGGCCTTCCTGCTGGCGGCGATGAAAGGGCACGCGCACTGGCGGGCCCTGGGGGGCGGCGGGGGCGGCGGGGGCGGCGGGGGCGGCGGGGGCGGCGGGGGCGGCGGCGGGCGGCTGCGGCGTGGTGGGGGGAAAAACGGGGGGCCCAGCGGCGCGGGCCGCCCCGCCCCGCACGCCCTGGTCCGGGCGGTCGAGGCGGGCGCCCGGTACTTTCACGCCCTGGCGGCCGCGCGCGGGTGCGCCAAGGCGGGCGTGAAGGCGGGCGCGGGCGCGGGCGCAGGCGCGGGCGCGAACGCCAACGCGAAGCGAACCACCCGCCCGTCCCCGGCCGCGCGCGCGCGCGCGGCCGCGGCGAGGGCGACTGGTGGTGGTGGCGACGCCGGCGGCGGTGCCTGTCCTTCTCGACCCCCACCCCTCCCTCGCCTGCCCGCGCCCCTGGGCGCCCCCCACATCCGGTGGCTGGCCCTGCGCGCCGCCGCGGACGCGTGGGCACGCAAACCGGCCGCGGTGGGCGGGGCGGTCGCCGAGCTGGAAGCCGCCCTGGCGGCGCCCTGGGCCCGCCGGGTGGGTGGGCAGTTGGGGCCGGCCGTGGCGGGGGCCCGGTCGGCGGACCTGTTCTTCAGGGGGGTGCGGTATTAGCGTGAAACGAGTAATCAAGAAAGCAAGACAGGTTCTAGGCCCACACTTTTCCAATTCATCCCGGGTCTTTCAACCAAATCGAATGGCTAACCCACCCATCGAATTCGACCCGCCGGACGGTCCAGGCCTGACCCTCCAGGGCTTCCGGGCCGGCGTGGCGGCCCGGGACGCGGCGACGGCGGCCGTGGCGGCGGCTGTGGAAGCCGAAGCAGCGCGGCGGCAGCGGGAGGCAGCCGTGGCCGCGGAGGCAGCTGCTGCCGCTGCGGCCCTGGCGGACGCCGCGTCCGGCCCGACCGCCATGGACACGGATGGCGAGGCCGCCGCGGCAGCGGCTGCCGCGGTGGCCGAGAAGGAGGCGGCCGAGAAGGCGGCGGCGGAGGAGGAAAGGTGAGACGGAGGAGTTGCGAAAAAGGAAAAACAAACTCAACCTCACCCCGCCCCGCGCCTCACGCCCACTCCCCCCCTCTATCCACCCCCCTCACACACACACACAGTCGCCTCGCCGACGCCCGCGACGCGGCCGCCCTGGCCAATCTCCTCAAGGTGGCGGGCAAGGCGGGGAGACGGGAGGAGGTGGCTGCGGAGGCGGCGGCAGCCGCGGCCGCCCGGCGCGCCGCCCGGCGTGCGGCGGCGGCATCGGCCGCCCTGGCTGCCGCGGATGCCCAGGCCACCGCGGACCGGGCGGCGGCGGCAGCGGCGGCGGTAGAGGGGCAGCTGACGGCCGCGACGGCGGACCGGGCGGGGCTCGTCGGGAGGTTGAAGGGCTTGCTGGTTCAGAAATGAGTGTGTGTGTGTGTATACAGGCAGTAGAGAGGCGTGTGTAGATGAGCGGGAGCAGAAAGACGGAGCAAGCGTGTGACACAGGAGGCGGGCGCGGGGCTTCCTGAGAGGGAGAGAAGCAGAGCTGGGTAGAGAGCGCGCCCTCCTCGCGACCTCTCGGCCGCACAAAATCTTTATCTCCCGCCCGTCCCTCGCCCCCTCGCCCCTCGCAAACGAGCCCCAATGTCCGCCTCCCTGTCTGCCCGGGCGTCCGCCGCCCAGACGACGACCGTCCGGTCATCCGCCCGCCCGGCCCTGGCCGTCGCTGGCGGCGCCTCCCGCGTGTCTGCGCCCGCGCCTGCCGCGCGCCGCTTGGCCGGCCTCGCCCCCGCCCGCCGGGGTGGCTCGTCCGTGCTCGCCACGCCCGCCCGGGCCGTGACTGCGGCTGCTGGCAAGGGGCTGGCCGTCGACCTGAGGGGTGAGTTGAAAAGGGCGGGGTTCGTTGGCGCACCGTGGAATGCGCGAGCGCGAGGGCGACGAGAAAAAAAAAAAAAAAAGCGCGAGCGATCTCGACTTTTCGGTTTTGCCGGCCGTGAGCTTGGGAGGGCTTTCGTTTTCGCTGGCCCACCGCCTAGGCCATGCGCTTAAGTGTGGTTCAACACAATGTGCTAGGTGTGCTGGGCGAGAATGGCAGCGCAGGCGCGGTGGGGCCCAAAAATGCGACCTGCGCACCAGGGCCGCCCGTTCTTTTTTTTCGTCGTCGTTTTCTCTCTCTATCCTAGCCGCTCACAACCCCACTCCCATCCTCCCCTTCCACAGGCAAGAAGGCCTTCATCGCCGGCGTCGCCGATGACCAGGGCTTCGGCTGGGCCATTGCTAAGGCGCTGGCGGAGGCCGGGGCCGAGATCTCCCTGGGCGTGTGGGTGAGCTGAGAGAGAGAGAGAGAGAGGTGAGAAGCGGCCAGGCGCGCGTGCGGCCTCTCTCTTTTTCAACCCCGCCCTCGTCCCTTTTTCTTCTCACTTTTTCTGCTCACCCCCGCCCTCCCCCCCGCTCTCTCCCCTCCTTTCCCAGGTCCCGGCCCTCAACATTTTCGAGTCCTCCCTGCGCCGGGGCAAGTTCGACGAGAGCCGGGTCCTGTCTGACGGGTCCCTGATGGAGTTTGAGCACATCCTGCCCATGGACGCCGTCTTCGACGCGCCGGCCGACGTGCCCGAGGAGGTCGCCACCAACAAGCGGTACGCGGCCGCGGCGGGAAAGGGCTTCACCGTCTCCGAGTGCGCCGCCAACCTGGCGGCCGCGCTGGGGCCGGGCGTCAAGATCGACGTGCTCGTCCACTCCCTGGCCAACGGGCCCGAGGTCGCCAAGCCCCTGCTCGAGACCAGCCGGGCCGGCTACCTGGCGGCCGTGTCCGCGTCCGCCTACTCGCTCGTGTCCATGGTCCAGCGGTTCGGGCCCCTGATGGCGCGCGGCGGCGGGGTCGTCTCCCTGACGTACCTGGCCTCCGAGAAGATCATCCCCGGGTACGGGGGCGGCATGAGCAGCGCGAAGGCGGCCCTGGAGTCGGACACTCGCGTGCTCGCCTGGGAGGCCGGCCGCAAGTGGGGCGTCCGGGTCAACACGATCTCGGCCGGGCCCCTGGGCTCCCGGGCGGCCAAGGCCATCGGCTTCATCGACGACATGATCCGGTACTCCGCCGCCAACGCGCCCGTCCAGAAAGCCCTGGCCGCGGAGGAGGTCGGTGCGGCGGCCGCCTTCCTGTGCTCCCCGCTCGCGTCCGCGGTCACCGGCTCGCTGCTGTACGTCGACAACGGCCTCAACTGCATGGGCCTGGCCGTCGATTCGGCGGCCCTGGGGGCGGCCGCGCCCGCGCCGGCGGAGAAGGTGGGGGTGGCGGCGTGAGGATGTGCGCCAGCACACAGAAAACGAAAATAAAAATGGAGGGGGTGGGAGGTTGATGTGTGGAGAGAGGAAAAAAGGAGACAACGGGGGGGGGGGAGGGGGGGGGGGGGGTCGCGACAACGACAGCAAAGAGTGTTAACAGAAAGCAAGCACGCACCCCCCTCGCCCCAATATCAATCCCCTCCATTCCGAGCGCGCACGTGGGCGTCGGAAAACAAGTGTGTTTTAATTAAGAAACGCGCGTCGCAGACGCGTGTGTGCACATTTTCGCGCGCCCCCCACCCCCCCCAATCCATTTTGGGGGTTGGGGCTGGGGCGACCCCCCCCCCCCCCTTCGCCATCACCACCACTCACCTCCTCCCATTCTCCTCATCACTTGCCCCCCCCGAACCAGCCACCACCCACAGGGGCCGCCGCGGACGCGGGAGCGACGACCGCGTGCGTGGTCGCCGAGGCGGGCGCAGGCGTAGGAGAGGCCACCGGCACGGCAGGCGCCGCCGCCGCCGGCGCCCCGCTGCCCGACGCCTTGCTCCCGCCAAACGAGAACCAGCTGGACTTGGCACCGCCGGCCTCGACGTCCGTCGTCGGCGGCGCGGCGGCCGCGGACCCCGGCATCAAGCCTTTGAACCAGGAGAGGACCCGGTTTTTGCCGGTCGAGGACACGATGATGAACAGCGCAAACATGACGCCGGGCAGCCAGCCGAATAGCCAGAGCAGGGTGGCGACGCCCATGAGGGTGAGGGAGACCTTGTCAAACTGTGTGCGTGTGGGGAGGGAGAAGGAGGGAGGAGGAGAGAGGAGGGATGGGCGTGAGGAGCTGGGATGGAGGACGGGGTTGGTTTCTGGCGGCCCGAGTGTCTCGCAAGCGGACGCCCGATTTCACGCCCGCGCCCGCGATCTACGCTTTCCAACATAACCCAGCCTGGGCGGCGTCTGCCGGCACACACGCCTGGGGGCGTCCCGCGCGGGCCTACTACAATTTGGGGCCAAGTGCTCGACACTGGCTCTCCCTCTCTCCAATTTTCTCGACGCAAAAAAACAAAAACGCACGCTGTGCAGCTCGACCGCCACCGCGGCCGGCGGGCAGAAGATCGCGAGCGCGATCTTGCCCCAGAAGAAGGCCTTCTTGGGGTCCTTCAGGGAGGAGACGGCATGGAGGGCGACGGCGGTGGCCATTTTTAGGTGTTAATTTGTTTGTTTGGAACCGCAGATAGTCGTCTTCTCGTTTTTTTTCGTTCTCACACCCCTTAACGCCCAGGCCCCTTTTACCATGTCCCCCGCCCCCCGCCATGCCACACCAGGCTGGGACCGCCCGCCCAGCATCCTCATCGTCACCGACTGGTTCCCCCCGGGAGTGGGGGGCGTTGAAGCGGCGGCCTGGGCGCTGGCCCTGGCAGCCGCGGGCAGGGGGTGCCGGGTCGCGGTGCTGACCCCGGCGCTCCCTGGCGGCCCCGTCGGCGTCCGCGCCGCCCGGACGCCCCACCAGACCCATCTCCTCCGCATTTACTACGCTCCACGGGGGGGTGGGTGGGTGTCAAGGGTGTCGGGCGGGGCGGCCGCCTGGGGCCTGCCCGGCCTGCCGGGCGTGCTCGCCCTGGTCCGGTCCATCGCGGCCCGGGAGCGGGCGACCCTCATCCACGCCCACTCCTCCGCCTCGCCCCTCGCCCTGGCGGCCCTGGCGGCGGGCCGGGCGTTGGGGCTGCCCGCCATCCTGACGGACCACTCCATGGCGGGCGTCGTGGCGGGCGGGGGGTGGGCGGCGCGGGCCGGGCGCGCCGCCTGGGCCGCCGCAGCCGCGGGCGCCGCGCCGCCCACCCTCCTCGCAGTCTCAACCGCCGCCGCCGCCTGCACGGCGTCCCGCCTGGGCCGCCCCCCCAGGTCAGTGACCGTCTTGAGGAACGCCATTGACGGCAGCGGCCTGGCGGGCGCGGCCGCGGACCACGCGGCGGCTGCCGCCTCCCGTCCTGCCTCCTCCACCATCCGCGTCCTCTCCGTCTCCCGCCTCACCGCCCGCAAGGGGGCGCGCGATCTCGGCGCCGCCATCCGCCTGGCATCCGCTGCAGACCCGGCCCTCTCGTTCACGGTCGTGGGGGGCGGCCCCGGCCGGGCAGCGCTGCTGGAGGCGCTCGGCGGGCCCGCCGCCGCCGCCGCCGCCCGCGTCTCGCTCACCGGCGCCCTCCCACCGGCCGCCATCCCGCCCCTCCTCGCGGCCCACGCGGCCTTCCTGTCCGCCTCCGCCACGGAAGCCTTTGGCCTGGCGGCCCTGGAAGCCGCGGGCGTGGGCCTGACTGTCATCGCTCCGGACGTGGGCGGCGTCGCCCAAGCCCTGGCAGCGGCGGCGGCGGCGGCGACAGGGCAGGCGGGCGCCGGCCGCGCGGTGCGGCTTGTGGCCCCGGCCGCGGGGCCGGCTGGGCTGGCGGCCGCGCTCGTGGCCGCGGCGTCTGACCTGCGGGCACGGGCGCCCGCGCCCGCGCCCACCCCTCCCCTCGCCCCCCTGGCGGCCATCCTCGCAGACCATTGCTGGCACGTGGCGGGGGCGGAGGTCGTGGCCGTGTACAAACGCGCGGCCAGCCCTCACCGTGCGGCCTCGGCCTTCCCGCCCCTGCGGGGCCGCCCGCTGACGGCGGCTGCCCGGGCGGTCGTGCACGCCCTCCTAGTCGCCTGGGCGGCGGTGCTGGATTTCCTGGACCCGCCTGAAAGGATGGGCCGCGTAGAAGTGGTGGTGCAGTGATACAAAAAAAGAAAAGAACAACAAAAACTCTCCTCTCCTCTTTACGGCTTTTTCACACCGCCTCCACCATGAGTGCCTCCGACCCACCGCCTGCAAATCCGGCCTCCGCCAGGCTGGGCCCCCCTCCCATGCCCTCCGGCTCTTCCAGGACCCGACGCGGGTAGGAGGATACCAGGCGGAAGGCGCGGGGTGGAGGGGAGGCAGGCGAGGAAGACACCACCCAGGCAAACAGGTGGCCCACCCTGTCCGTGGCGGGGTGAAATCTGCGGGTGAGGCGGGTGCCGTCCGGCAGGCGGACGGCGACGGACAGGGCGCCCGGCGTGCCTGGTTCCGGCTCGGTCGGCAGGCAGGCGGCCGCGGCCGCGACCCGCGAGGCGCCCGCCTCGGCGGCTTGTGCCGCAGCCGCGGCCGCTGCGCACGTGGCGGTGGCCGCTGCTGCCGCCTCCGCCGCCACCGCCGCCGCCACGGCCACCCGCTCCTCCTCCTTCACCCTGTCCACGGCCAGGGAGGCCTGGTACGCGGCATCCTGCTCCTGCACCAGCGCCCGGGAGGCGAGCGAGGCTGGGTCGGCAGCGGCTGCCGCCGCGCTCGCCGCCCGCGCGTCCCGGGCGGCCGCCTCCGCGCCCCAGTCCGGGATGCGCCCGCCGTACGGGACCCCCAGCATGGCCGCCTCTAGCATGCGGGCTTCCTCGGCGTCGATGCCGTCGGGCAGGTCGATGGGCGGGTCGTCGCCGGCGTGTCCTCCTCCACCACCTGCTGCTGCTGCCCGGTGCTGGCGTTGTGCGACGGCGACGGCGGCCGCGTGCGCGGCTGCTTCCTCGTCGTCGTCCGACAGGTATATGGGCTCATCCCCGTCGGCAGCGGCGGCGGCGGCCGCGCGGACGGCGGCCTGGAGGGGAGGGAACGATCGAGAGAGGAGAGGGGTGTGAAGCATGGGTGGGTGGTGAGCAAAAAGAAAAAACGCTGCTCTATTCACGCGCCGCTCCGGTCGTGTCCCTCTCTCCCCTCTCTCACGCCCCCATCCCTTACCTCGTCTCCCTCCACCAGCACGTACGGTGGGCTGCCCTCCTCCGACACGACGACGGGCGAGTCGTCCCGGGGCGGGGGTGGGCGGCGCGGGGCGCCCGCGCCAACACCACCGCCGCCAAACCCCCCGCCGCTCTCCAGTTGGAACGCCACCGCCGCGTCCAGGGCCCACCCGTGCGCGTCCAGGACGTGCTCGGCAGTGGTCGGGTCGCCGCAGCCTGTCACCTCGCAGAAGGCGGCGATGGCCGCGTCGTGGTCGTCGGCCATTGAAGAGAGAGATTGAGCAAAGAGGAGAGAAGGGTGTGTGAACAGCTCCTCCCCCAGGCAGAACCCCACTCCCTCTCCATTTCGTCCGGGGGGGGTTCACGTAACACGCGCGCGCGCACAGACACACACACAGAGGATGCTTCACCCACTCTCTCCCCACCCTCGCACTCCCCGAGCAAAAACAAAAAACGCCCAGGGAAACGCCGCCCACCTCCCATCTAAAGGAATCCACCCACCACCAAAAATTCCACCCCCCATCTCCATCCCCCACCCCGGCGAGAAAAAACAAACAACCGCCGGGGCACACGGGAGCGAGAGGGGTTGAGGAGCCGCGCCGCGTCACGCCGCCGCACTCACAGCTGCTCCCGCCCCGGCCGCCACCGCCTGGGCCGCCGCCTCGGCCGCCGCCTCCTCTGCCGCCTGGGCCGCCAGGTCAAACATGCGCTCCAGGGCCTCCATGTTGGCGAGCGTCTCGCCGACCGCGGCTGGGTCGGCGCCGTCGCACCGCAGGGCGGTCATCGGGCCGTGCAGCAGCTTGTTGACGATGCCGCGGGAAAGCTCCTCCACGGCCTTCATCTGCTTCTTGGACAGGTCGGGGCCCAGGCGGGCGAGGGCCTTGTCGAGCTCGGTGCTCCGAATCGTCTCCGCCTTCCCGCGCAGCGCCTTGATCGTGGGCACGGTCTCCAGCGAGTCCCGCCACGCCTCAAAGACCAGCTGCTCCTCGGCCAGCAACGCCTCCGCCTCCTGCGCGGCCGCCGCCCGCTTGTCCGTGTTGGTGGCGACGACCTCCTTGAGGTCGTCGACGTTGAAGACGGCGGACCCGAGCGTGGCGCCCAGGTCGGACCCCACGTTGCGGGGCACGGAGATGTCAAAGAAGCGGCGCGTCCCGCCCACGGCCGCGGAGGCGGACGGCATGGGCGCCACGTCCGCGGCGGAGACCAGGATCTCCTCGGAGGAGGACGCCGCGAAGATTGTGTCGCACTCCGCCACGACGGCCATCAAGTCCGGCATCAGCCGGATCTCCATCTCCACCTCCGGGAACTCTTCCGCCAGCGCCTCCGCGCGCGGGCGGGACCGGTTGAGCAGGACCAACCGCTCACACCCCTTGGAGGCCAGGTGCTTGACCAGCAGGCGGGACATCTTGCCGGCCCCGATGATGGCGACCTTGGCGTCCGCAAAGGAGTTGCCCGGCAGTTTCAGCTGGGCCAGCTCGGCCGCCGCGGACGAGACGGACACCGCGCCCGACGAGATGGACGTCTCCGTCCGCACCCGCTTGCCCGCCGTGATGGCCTGCTTGAACAGGCCGTTCAGGTGGCGCCCGAAGCCCGGGCAGTTCTGGCCCGCCTTGTGGACGGCCTTCACCTGCGCCAGGATTTGGCCCTCCCCCATCACCAGGGAGTCCAGGCCGCCCGACACGCGCAGCAGGTGGGCGGTCGCGTCCCGGTCGCGGAGCAGGAACATGTGGGGGCGCAGGGTGTCCAGGGGGATGCCGGAGGAGCGGGACATCCATTCCTCGACCTCGCGGACGCCCTACCAAGGAGAGGACGAGGGAGAGGAGACGAGAAAAAAAAAAAAAAAAAAAGAGAGAGGGTGAGGGGTCGGGAGGGGCGACGGGCGACGAGGGAGGAGGGTCGGGTCTGGCGGTTCAGTTTTGCGGCGGGCGACAGCCAGTCCGGGCCAGGATTGCGCTCGGTCCAAAAAAAGGGCGCCAAAAAAAGGACAGGCCAAGCCCTTGGTGCGGGATGGCGGGCGGGCGCGGCGCGGGTGACGGGCGCAGGCGGCGGGCGGCGGCCGAAAGAGCGAACAAAAAAGGGGATAGGGTCGGAAGAGAACGGCCCGCTCCTTTTCTTCGCTCTCCGTCCGCGCCCCTGCCTCTCCCTCCCGCGCCTGCATCCCACCGTACCAGGCAGCCTGCACCACCCTCCCTCCCTCTCCTCTCAAACTCACCCGGTGGAAGGAGCGGGCGACCACGTAGATCTCCAGCCGGTTGCAGGTGGACAGGATGCCAGCCTCCGCGACATGGGGGAAGAGCGTCAGCTCCTGAATCGCGCGGGGCACCTCCGCCTCCGGCACCGCCAGCTTCTCCCGGATCTCCACGGGCGTGTTGTGGATGGTCAGGCCGATGGCGATGATGGAGGACTTCTTCTCGGTCGCGTAGCCTGAGAGGACATGAAGGGGAGAACGGAGAGAGGGTGGGCGAGAGGGAAAGAGAGGCCACGTCGCCCGAGAGGAACCCATGTAGCCAGCGCCTGCGGCCGCCCCGCCCGCACCTGCCCGCCACCCCACGCCCTGGCCTGGGTATGTGGGCAATCCCTGCAACTTGGGGCAGGGCGGCAGTCACAGCGCGCCCCCCCCCGGCCCCGCGCCCCCCCAAAAGGGGAGCAGCCGTTGTGGCAGCCGGCGACCCCGACCCCCTCTCCCGTCAGGGGGGCCAGGGGTGTCTCAACTTGCGCCCCTCGCGCGGGGGGGGTGCGGGGACCTGACGGCCTTCGCTCCACCCCCAGAGCCTAGCCCTAGCGTGTCTACGGCCTGGCGGCGGCGCCAAGTACGGCGCGGCGCCCTCTCCACCCCCTCCATCCGCGCCCCTAATTACTCACGGTTCACTGCCGCAGGCGCCGCCTTGAGCGCGGCAAGCGCGTCGGCGGACGCGGCCTCGTGCGTGGCGGGCAGGCGGGTGGACAGGGCCCCCAGCGACGGCAGGCCCCGAGCCGGGCCGGCGTCGCCCCGGCAGGGGCTGGGCCGGGCCGCGCAGGGCGTGCGCGTGGAGGGCGCGCGGAGGAGCATCCCGGCTGAGAGAGAGAGACAAAGGGGCGAGCAGCCGGAATTTTTAATGAACTTAGGCATAGTCGCCGCTTTGCTCACTCAAATGTTTTACGCCCGCCTCACCACCACTTCCGGCCCCGCCACCGGGCGCGGACAGGGCGGCCTGGTCGAGGAGGTCGAGATTCACCCCGACGGCCGCCTGACCAGGAGTACGGGCGGCGGCGGCGGCGCCCCTACTCGGTCTGCCCCGCTCTCTCAGCACTCGCTCGCCAGGGCGCGGGCCCTCCTAGCCGCGTCCGGCGTCCTCCACCCCTCCACCTCGGACGCGGCATGGCCGGAACCCGAGTCGAATGGGCCGGGCTGCGAGTTGGAGGTGGTGGACGGGGTGACGGGGGCACACGTCTCCTTTTCCACGACCAGGGGCGCGGGGTTCGGGTCGGCCGCTGCTGTGGCAACCTCGCCCGACCCGGCCGGCCTGGGCGCCTTTTGCGCCGCCGTCGCAGACCTGAGGGCGTTCGCCATCGCAGCCCTAGCCATGCACAACGCGGCGCCCGCGTCGGGGCCGGGGCGGTGAGGAGAAGTAGGCGACCTTTTTTTACCTTTTTTTCAACGCTCTCTCTCTCTCTCCGCCCTTTCTCTCTCTCTCTCTCTCTCTCTCTCTCTCTCTCTCCTCTCCACACGGTGCGCGGCGCTTCACACACGCCTCACGCGCACACGCCTTACAGCCCCATTCCCCCCCCCGCCGCCTCCGCCGCCGCCAGCTCCAGCAGGGTGGCCTCATCGAAGAACTTGGCCACCGCCACGTCTTCCGCCATCCCTTTCCGCCGCCGGGCCTTGACCATCAGCTCCCGGGCGAGGGCGGCGGGCGGGGCCGGCTCCAGGGGGCGCAGGACGACGGACCGGTCGAGCGGGTCCCCCGGGACGACGCCCCAGTGGTCGAAGCGGGCCTGCGGGAAGGCTTGGCCCTGGGTGTGGTACCGCACGTCCGCCTCAAACCCGAACGCGTCCAGGACGGGCAGGTGCGCGGTGACCCGGGAGATGGGCGTCCCCGGGATGGGCGCGTCCCCCAGGACGGCCCCGCGCCGCCGCGCCAGGATGGCGTACACGGCGGGCAGGCAGTCGGCCGGGGCGGTGACCTCGACGGTGTAGACCGGCTCCATCAGGCGGGGGGTGGCGAGCAGGAACGCCCCGTACGCGCCCCGGCGGGCGGTCGGGATGAGCTGGCCGCCGCCCCGGGCCAGGAGGTCGGACGAGAGGGTGGCGTCCAGGAGCTGGGTGAGGAGGAGAGGGAGGGAAGAAGCGTGTGAGAGGAGGAAGAAAGAAAGCGTGCGAGCGCGCGCTCGCGCGCGCGCGGCAGCCACCACCACCACCCGCCCTCTGTCTCTCTCCCCTTGCCCTCTCACCTTGAACTTGACGTCCCGCATCGGCTCATCGCAGAGCGGCCCCTCCCGGGACCCCCACTGGAAGCCCTGGCAGATGGAAGACCGAGCCGCGGCCAGGGTGGCGGCGGCCTCTGGACCCAGGCCAGCGGCCGCCGTGTCGTCCAGCAAGACGCACGCCCCGCCCGCCGGGTCGGGCCCCCACGCCCACACCGTCCGCCCCGCGAGCGCGTCCCAGCCGAAGGAGCCCGTCAGCGCGGAGGCCAGCCTCTTGCGCGGCCAGGCCGGGTCCAGGCGGCGGGCCTCGACGGCGGCGCCCAGGCCGGCCTCCAAGGGCTCGGCCGTGAAGGCCATCCGGTTCAGCCCGTTGGGGGAGGACGCGGTCGCTCGCAGGGCCGACGATTCGACGACCGTCTCGCACAGGGAGACGGCCGGGTCGGAGACTTTGACCTCCAGGCGCCCGTACAGCTCCCGCAGGTCGCGCAGGGCCGTGTCTAGGGCCAGCTCGCCCGTCCCCACGAGCACGTGCTCCCCGCTCTCCTCCACCCGGGTCTGCAGCAGGGGCGCCGACCGGGACACCCCGCGCAGGCCCTCCACCAGCTTGGGCAGGTCGGACGGGTGCAGCGGCTCCACCGCCACCCGGGCCGCCGGGACCGCCCCGCCAAAGGACAGCGGCCGGAAGGTCGCCCACTCGTGGGCGGACGGCGACTCACCTGCGCCGCCGCCCGCCCCCACGACGGTGCACGCGCCGCCCATCGTCGCCTCCACCCCCTCCACCAGCGCCCACCCGCCTGCCGGCACGTGCGTCCGCAGCTCCCGGTACCGGGCCTGCAGGGTCCACACCCGGCCGACGGTGGCGGGCGCGGCGTCCTCCTCGTCGGCCGGGCCGAAGCCGGGGCCCAGCACTCGGACGGGCGCGCCTGGGCGCAGGGTGCCGCTCATGACCCGGGCCAGGGCGTCCCACCCCGTCGCGTCCGGGCGGGGGATGAGCTTGGCGACGGCCAGGGTGAGGGGGCCGGCCGGGTCCGCGGCCGCGATGGCGGTGAAAGGGCCGGAGGCCGGGTGGCCGGTGTGGAGCGAGGCCGCCCGGTGCGGTGCGGCCTCCGCCGGCGAGGGCAGGTGGCGCACGCACAGGCTGACCAGGCCCTCCGGCCCGCCCAGGACGGCGGGCAGGACGGTCTTCAGCAGGGGGGCCACGTCCGCGCCGTAGGCGGAAGGGGCCAGGGAGACGCCCAAGCCGGCCAGGTGGCGGGCCAGGCCGTTGTTGGCCAGGGATGAGGTTGCGCCCTTCCCCTTGCCGCCCTCGCCGCCCTCCTCGGGGCCCGACTCGCCGATGACCTGCGCGTACAGCTTGTACAGGGGCTCCAGCACGAACTGGATGAAGGAGCGGGGCGGAGGCGGGCCGCCGGCGCCGTCGTCAGGGGGCGGGGCCCGCTGGAAGGTCCGGGTGGCGGGGTGGTACCAGCGGTCGCCCCACAGGCGGGCGGCAAGCGCGTCCGCATCGACGGCCGGCGCTTGCTTCTGGCCTTCCCCTCCCCCTTCCTCGCCCGCCCACACGTCCACGCATAGCTGGGCAAAGGAGGACAGGGTGAAGGACCAGCCCGCGCCCGCGCCCGCGAACGCGACGTTCCCGGCCGCAGGGTTGAGGCGGGGTGGGCGAGGGGGTGGGGCGGCCGCTCCCAGGGGCGCCGCGCCCGCCACCGCGTCCGCCACCAGCCCGTTCACCTGCTCGATGACCAGGCGCAGCTTCAGGTAGGCATCCCCCGGCGGCAGGCGCAGCTCCGTGATCAGGCGGTCCACCTTGGTGACGACCAGGCAGATTGGGAGCCCCGCGCCGGCGGCCAGGCGCACCGCGCTCTCCGTCCCCGCCGCCGGCCCCTCCGCCGCGTCCACGCACAGCAGGACGCCGTCCGCCAGGCGCAGGGCGGCCGCGGCCTCATCCACAAAGTCCAGGTGGCCGGGCGCGTCGACAAGGTTGAGGAGGAAGTGCTTGCCGCGGCCGTCCCGGCAGGGCAGGGAGACTGGAGTCGCCTTGACAGAGATGCCGCGCGCGCCCTCGTCCAGGCGGGCGTCCGTGAAGCGCCGCGGCGCGGGGCCGCCCCCCGCCGCGCTGCCCGACCCGCCGCCCGTGTTGCCAGAGGCGAGGGAGGCAGACGCCTGGCGGCCCCGGTGGCGGCGGGCGGAGGAGGGGGCGGAGGCGAGGGAGGGCCCGCCCGCGGGGGCCGAGTCGGGGTCGGCGCCCTCCTCATGTGCCCGCCGGTCACTCCCAGCCTCCGTGTGCGTGGCTTCGACCAGGGTATCAATCAGCGTGGTCTTGCCGTGGCCCAGCGCGCCGAGCACGGCAACGCACCGCACCAGGCCCGGGCGGGAGGCGAGGCCCTCGAAAAAGGCGGGCGACGCGAGCGGGACGAGACCGCCGCCGCCGCGCCCACCCCCTCTTGCCGCCTCCACCTCCACCGCCGCCGCCACGCGAGGCGCGATGATGGGGACCTCGATGGGCTGGGCGTCTTCCTCCTGGACCAATGTCTCCGTGCCGGCGCCGTAGGTGTCCGCGGCGGAGGCGTAGTAACGCTTGTCCTCATGTAAGACAACCGCGCCCGGGCCGACCGCGTGTTGTTGAGGCGCTCGCGCGCCGCCTTCCTCCATTTCTCCCGCCGCCAGGCGGGCGTTGGCGGCGGCTTCGGCGGCATCGAGGTCGGCGTCGTCGTCGGGGGCGTCCATGGTGTCGCCAGCGTAGGCAGCGTAGGCGGCGTCGTCGGCGGCCTGTGTTGAAAAGGAGGAAGAAAGGTTTTGTGTGAGAGAGGAAGCGGCGGGGTTGTGAAACGGAGAAATCGCGGCGCTCCGTCTCTCTCAATTCTTCTCTTCTCTTACCTCGCCCTCCAGCGCTGGCCCCACATAGTTGCCGAATTCGTCGTACAAGTCCTCGCCGTCCATGGTGTGAATGGGGCGGGGTGTGCGGGGATCAGGCGTTCACAGGGCGAGAGAAGTGTGTCCGGCGCCGGCGGCCAGGTTGATGCGAGACAGAAGCCCCTGGTTGAGAGACAGCAACACGCCTCACGCGCTCGGCGCTGTTACGTATGTGCGCAGGGACGGCCAACGCAAGCAGTCCTGCAGCGCAGGTGAGTGTGCAAGAGGCACGCGTGCGAGGTGTGCTTCTTCTTTTGCGCCGCAGACGCCAGTGTGTGAAAAGTAAGACGCTCTTCGCCACACCTTGGCTCCACTCTTCTTTTTTCGCCTTGCGCGTGCGCCTCTGTGTGTGTGTGTGTGTGTGTGTTTGCAGGGCGAGCTTGACCTCACCAAGATGGCCATCTTCACGGCCCCGACCTTCCCGGTTGTCGACAAGGCGCCCGGCTTCAAGACGACGGGTGAGTATTGGAGAGAAGAGCCGATGAGGCCGCCGTCGGAACGGAGACGGCCTCTGAGTGGGGCCGCACTCCCCTGCCTGCCCGCACCACCAGATAGCCACAGCGATGGAGCGGCACCCCCGCCCCGAGCTGCGTGTGCGCGTGTGGGTGCTGGGTGGAGATGGAAAACTGCACTCGCCGCCCTCGCCGTCCTCAACCCTCTCTCTCCTGTTTTCTCTTTCCTGTTCTCCTCTCTCCAGTCTCCAACTTTTCGGCCACCGACGCGGGCGTCATCGCCGGCGCGACCGGCGTCTCAGCCCCCATCGGCTACCTGGCCGGCCTGCGCACCCGGACTGCCCGCCCAGCACTGTGGGCGGCGGCGGCCATCGGCGGGGCGGCCGGCTTCTGCCTGGCCTACCAGCGCTCGGCTGGTCGGTTGATGGGTTTTTTAACCAATGACAAGGAGGTGGAGAAGGGGTTGAGGCGGTGAATGGGGTGGGGTAAGTGCGTGCGTGTGTGTGTGTGTGTGTGTGTGTGTGTGTGTGTGTGTGTGTGTGTGTATCCGGGGGGCGTGTGCGTGTTCGTGTTGTGTTAGAGTGAGTGCCTTTTTGTTCAACGAGAGAAGAGAAAAAGCGCGCGGGGAGGATTGAGAGGTCACTGCTCCATTCTCGCGCCTACCCCTGTGTCTCCCGACCCTCGCCTCTTCCACACCACCACAACCATGGCCTCCGGCCTCGCCCGCGCTCTGGGCGACGCGACCCTGGCCGACCAGGGCGGCGCCGACTACACTCCCGGCGCCATCCTGGTGACCGGCGGGGCCGGCTTCATCGCGTCGCACGTCGTCATCCGCCTCGTGGAGGTTGGGCACAAAGTGAGAGAAAACAAACTCAGTTATGAAACGGCGCGCTCGGTCTCGCCCGTCTGCGCCCTCCTTCCGCTCCGCACCTCCCACCCCTCGTCCCACTGACGTGTCGGCAACACATCTGCCTGGTGGACCGGCGGGGGGAGGATGGGTGGGAGGAGGTGGTCGGGGCGGGCGGCGGCGGTGGAGGAGCGCGTAAAAAAAGGGGAGCGATGGTCGCGCCCGAAACTGCCGACCAGGCCGGCGCATAGCTCGTCTCGCGCGCTCGCTCACCTGACCGCCCCACCCCATCCCCTCACCCAGGTCATCGTCCTGGACAAGCTGGACTACTGCGCGTCCCTGAAAAACTTGGACTCGGTCAAGGGCAAGTCCAACTTCAAGGTGAGAAGAAGAAGAAAGGGTTGAAAATCGCTTGCGTTTTCTTTTTTCGCGCTCGCTCACCGCCTGCGCCCGCCTCCTTGTGGTGCTTGCGCGCCGGACCTCGTCCGCTGCCAGGATAGCTGCACCGTTTGTCTATAACTGGCGCGCAGGCACGGGGTGGAGGCGGAGCGAGGGAGTGGAGTGTTGGGAGCGTGCGCGGAGCGAGCGCGGCGAGGCCGCGACAGCCCGGCGCCCCTGCCACCCCGACCCTGACTCGGGCGGCCGGCCTACCCGCCCCCTGTTTTCCGCCTCGTCCCACCCGACGTCGCCCTAGGCTGGGGCTTGAGTGGGCTACGCGGTCATTGGTGTGGTTCGATGAGCAAATCTGGCCCTGACCTGGGGCGTGGGAGGTGCACGTCTCCCGAGAGAGAGTGCGGCCCATTCGAAAAACGCGCCCGAGAGCTCTCGGCTGATGCTTCTCGCTCAACCTCTTCTCTCCATCTTCTCTCTCCGCCCCCTCCCCCTCCTTCCAGTTCATCAAGGGCGACATCCAGTCTGCCGACCTCCTCAACTTTATCCTCCCCGACGAGGGCATCGACACCATCATGCACTTCGCCGCCCAGACGCACGTCGACAACTCCTTTGGCAATTCCTTGGCCTTCACGCTCAACAACACCTATGGCACGCACGTCCTCCTGGAGGCCGCCCGCGTCTACGGCTCCATCCGCCGCTTCATCGCCGTCTCCACGGACGAGGTGTACGGCGAGTCGTCCGTCGGGCGCGAGGACGGGTGCAATGAGGCATCCACCCTGGAGCCGACCAACCCGTACTCGGCCGCCAAGGCGGGCGCGGAGATGATGGTCAAGGCGTACATGACCTCCTACCGCCTGCCCTGCATCATCACGCGGGGCAACAACGTGTACGGCCCCCACCAGTTCCCGGAGAAGCTGGTCCCCAAGTTCACGCTGCTGGCCTCTCGGGGAGCGGACCTGCCCGTCCACGGCGATGGCGGCGCGACCCGTTCGTACCTGTACGTGGGGGACGTCGCGTCCGCCTTTGAGACGATCCTGATGAAGGGCAAGGTCGGCGAGACCTACAACATCGGCACCCAGAAGGAGCGGTCCGTGCTGGACGTGGGCCGGGACATTGCCGCCATCTTCGGGGCGGAGCCCTCCAAGATCGTGCACGTCCGGGACCGGGCCTTCAACGACCAGCGCTACTTCATCTGCGACAAAAAGCTGGCGTCGCTGGGGTGGAAGGAGACGACCGCCTGGGAGGACGGCCTGCGCACTACCGTGGACTGGTACCTGAAGAACGGGTTTGGCGCGTACTGGGAGCACGGGGACGTGGAGAACGCGCTGCGGGCGCACCCGGGGCGGCCGGCGTGAGCTGGATGAGGATGGGAACGAAAAGTAAAATATAGAGACAAGGGGGCGGTGCTTGGTGGTGCGACGCGACGGGACGCTACGGCCGTCCGCTGTGTCACGAACAGGCCCAGCGTGCGCGTGCGTGTGACTTGTGAAGGTGTGCGTTCTCGTGACCTCACTTCCGGTAATCCAAAAGAACAAAAAAAGGAGTCGTGCTCCTGTGCAACACAGTGGGGTCTCCTCTCTCTCTCTCTCTCTCTCCCTCTTCTACTCCGTCACACCCGGTGCATGCGGGCCGCGATCTCCGTGGCCAGGGCTTCGCGCTGGGCGGGAGTGATGACGCCCCGGGCGGCCGCGGCCGCGAGCGCGTCGGCCACCCCGCCCGCCAGCCGCGCGAGCGGGCCGGCCGGGTCCAGGCGCCGCAGCATGCGGGCGGACCCGGCCTGGCTCACCTCAAACACGGCGGGCGCGGCCGCCAGCCAGGGCTCGCCATCCACCTGGACAGCCAGGTCGGGCGGCAGGCCCGTGCCCCGGCCGCCGGGCGCGACCACCACGCGTGCGCTGGAGCACTGCGTCAACCGCACCGCGCGCGCCAGGCCGACCTGCAGCTGGCCCAGGTGCCAGGACCCGTAGACCGCGACGACCTCCAGGCGGCCATCCCCAAAGGAGGGCGGGGCGTGGCGGGGGTGCGGGGGCTGCGGGGGCTGGGCGGGGTCGTGGAGGAGGGCGGAGGATGGCGGCGCGGGCGCACCCCCGCCGGGCGGCCCGCCACCACCACCGCCGCTCCCGGCGCCGCCCGCCACCTCCTCCACGCCCGACCCCCACAGGTCCACCCCGCCCATGTAGGACGGGATGTTGAGCAGGAGCACGCCTTCCGTGCCCGGCGGCAGGGGGACGGGCGCACCGTCGCAGGTGAGGGCCAGCCGGTCCGGCAGGCCCCGCCCGCCCGCGCGCGCGAGCGCCTCGACCCCCCCGAGCCCCGTGTACCACAGCTTGTTCCCGACCTGGGACGTGAACCAGGCCGGGTACGCCGCCCGGGCGGCGTGGAAGTCGAGGGCGACCTTGGCGTCCACGCCGAAGCCCACGTAGTTGGTCATGGGCTTGGCGGTGAGGGGCGGGGCGGGTGGCGGCGGCGGGGCGGGCAAGGGCGTGGGCGGGGCGGAGGCCGCCGCCGCGCCCGCGCCCGCGCCCGCTCCCGCGCCCGTGCAGGGCGGCGGCGGCAGGTGGTCGCCTTTCCTCGCCGCCGCCGCGGCCGCCGCCGCGGCCGCGCCCCCCTCCCGCACCCCGACGCCCCACCTGTCGACCAGTGTCAGGGCGGCGCCCGCCACGTCCGCTAGCAGGGCGTCCAGCCCCGCCGCCCGGACGCACCCCAGCCCGCCACCCCACCCCAGCGTGCGGGCGAGGTCGTTGCCCGTGCCCAGGGGCAGGATGGCGACGGGCGGCGCGACCCAGGGCGGCGGGGGCGGGCGCCCGGCGGCCACCGCCGCCGCCGCCTCCGCGCCCGCCTCCGCGCCCAGGCGGTCCAGGACGCCCAGGACCCACCCGACCGTGCCGTCCCCGCCGACGGCCAGGATGCGGGCGCGCGGCAGGCGCCCCAGGGACGCCAGGGCGGCGTCGGGCGCGTGGCGGGGGACCTCGCACACCTGCAGCGGGTTGAGGCGGCGCAGGAACGCCCGGCGCAGGGCCCGCCCCAGCTGGGGCCCGGACGCCGTGTTGAGGACGACCAGCAGGGGCGTGCAGGTGGGGGGCAGGGAGGCCGGGTCGATGGTGACGGACGACCAGGGCGAGCGGGGCGGGGCGGGCGGCGGCTTGGGCCGGGCGGGCGCCGGGGCGGCGCGGGGCGGGAGGGGGGCGGCGGGTCGGGGCGCGGCACCCCCCACCAGGGCCAACGGCGGCGGCCCCGGCGAGGGCGACACCAGGCGCTGCGACACCGCGCCCGGCCCCCCCCCCCCCTCATCGCTGTCCCCCGCCAGCAGCCCCGGCGAGGCGTGCCCCTCGTCCGCGTGGACGGGCGCGGGCCGCGGGCGGCGGGCGGGCGAGCCGCCGGCCTCGGCGGCCGACGCGCCGCCGTCGCCGCCCGCCGAGGCGCGCCGGGCGGCCGCCGCCACCCACACCCGCGCCCGGGCCGCCCAGGACGGGTGGCCCGGGGCAGGGGAAACGGCGGAGGGGGGCAGGACGAGGGACGCGTAGGCGGGGCGGCCCAGGGCGCAGGCGGCGGCGCGGGACAGGGTGGCGTGGGTGGAGGCCGCGAGCCAGGCCGGGGGGGGGAGGGGCGGGGGCGGGGGCGGGGGCTGTGCGGCGGCCTCGTCCTTCCCACCACCGCCGCCGCTCCCCAGGCCGACCGTGGCAGTGGGCGCGGGTGAGGCGGCGCGGAGGGCGGGGGACAGCGGCCGCGCCGCGGCGGGCGCCGGGCTGGCGCCCCGGCGGCGGAGGGCGACAAGGGCCGAGAGGCCGGCCGGGGGGCACGGCGGCGGGGCGGGGGTCGAGGGCAGTGATGCGGACGCGGCCCGCCCGCCCCCTTCCGCCTCCTCCAGGGCGGCCGCCGCGGCCGCATGGCAGGCCGGGTGGCAGGCCTCCCCGCACCAGGTGCACGCCCAGACGGGTTCCGTGCCGGCGTCCGTGGGCGTGCGGCAGTAGAGGCAGGCCGGGAGGGGCGGGGGGGCGCCCGGGTGGCCGGGGAGGAGGGCGGGCGGCCCGCCCTCTCCCCCGCCCGCCCGCCCGTGCGTGCTGCCCAGCCCGCCCGCCGGGCCCGCGACGCCCGGCCCGATGACGCTCTCCCAGACCGCGTCGGGGGTGGAGGGGCCGCGCTCCAGGGCCGCGTCCGCGTCGGCGAGGGCGACCACCGTCGCGGCCGCGCGCCAGTGGTGGGCGGCGGCGGGCGGCGGGCCGGCCGCGCGTGCCGCGGGCGCCGTCCCGGGCGAGGCGGGCGGGGCGGCGGCGGCGGCGGCGCCCGCCACGCCGCCCCCATCCGCCGAGCCCGGGCGTGGGGCCGGCGCGGGCCCCCCCGCCGCCGCGCCGCCGCCCGCCCCGCCGCCGCCGCCCGTCGCGACCGGGCGGCAGTCGGCTGGCAGTCGGCGGGCGCACCCGCCCTCGTGCACCGCCACCCCGCACACGTCGCAGCAGGCCGCGCCCCGGGGGCGGCGCCACCGGCGGGTCGTCGGCGGGCGGCAGTGCGGTGGAGGGGCGGCGGCCCCGCCGCCGGGCGGGCCGTCGACGGGGGTGAAGCAGACGCCGCACAGGGCGGGCGCCGACAGCAGCCCGCTCGCATCCAGGCGCCGCAGACAGTGGCCGGCCGGCGGGTGGTCGCCCGGGTTGGCACGGCGGAGGGAGGCCGCGGCCGCGGCGGCGGCGGGGGTGGCAGCGGGGCCTAGGGGTGGGGGGCGGCGGCGGCGGCGGCTGGGATGGGGTGGGGGACCGCGGGGGATGGAGAGAGAAAGCAGGTTTGAGAACGGTCGTTGGTGTGCGTTGCGCGCGCGCGGCGGGCCCGCGCATGCACTCCCCCCCCGCGCCGGCGCGCGCGCCCGCGCCGGCCTCCCCCTTTCTCCCTTCCTCTCACACACCTCAGCAGGATCAGCGTCAGGCTGGCCACCACCAGCAGCCCTGCCAACACCTGGCGGGTGAGGCAAGGAGCCGCGGAGCCGAGAAGCGCAGCTACAGCGCGCTGCACAAGAGCAGCAGGCGCCGGCGGCGGCGCAGGCTCGGCCGCGCAGGCCTGGGTGGCCATGTGCTCAGGTGAATAGGGCGCTCGCGTTCTGCTCAGGCAGGTCGTGTGCGTGTGGGTGTGGGTGTGAGCGCGCGCCGCGCCGCGCCGCGCTCGCCGGCGAGAAAAACAAAATAATGGGGGTGAGCATGTTTTTCACAACCTCCCTGTCTTCCCTTCCCCACGCGCCCGCTACACGCACACCCGGCGCCATTGTCGCGGCGGCCCCCTGCAGATAGGAAATGCGCAAATATCAGAGACCAAGAGCACACCCCTTCTTCTCAATCTCTCACACTACCACGCCACGAACGCCCCCTCCTTCCACTCCCACCAGGCGCCGCCCGCGTCCCGGAACGCCCCGCTCCCCGCGTCGTACTCCAGGCCCGCGTCCGCCGACCTGAACCAGCCGGTGGCGTGGTCGTACGCGTAGCCTGGCGGCGGGACGGCGCCGGGCGGGGGTGGGGCGCCGGGGCGCGGGGTGGGGTCGGGGCGCCCGGAGGCGGTCAAGGGTGGGGCCGGGTTGCTGGGCGCCCCTTTCCCCGCGGCCGCGGCCGTCACCGCCCGGGCCACCAGGCCCGCCTTTTCCACCTCGCCACCGTCGCCCACGCCCGCGTCGGCCAAGAACCTGCGCAGGGCGGAGACGGACCAGGAGGCGAAGTCGGGCGGCGGCGGCGGCGGCGGGGCGGGGCGGGCGGCTGCTGGTGCTGCTGGTGCCGCAGTGCCGCCGCCCGCCGCCGCCGCCTCCTCGCCGTCCGAGGCAAACATGTCGTCCTCCGGCTGCTCCACCCGCGGCGGGGGTGGGGGCGGACAGACAGGAGCAGCACCACCCCCAACATCACCGCCGCCACCGCCACCACCACTCCCACCAGGCACACTCACGCCCACCAAAAAGTCTTCCCGCGCCCGCCCATACGTTTCGACCTCGCCCGCCGCGACCAGGGCCGACGCGGCGTCCGTCAGGGCGTCAAAGGCGGCCAGGGCGGCCGGGGCGAGGGGTGGAGGAGGGGCGGGAGCAGCGGCCGCGCCCCCTCCCGTGCGCCCACGCCCGCGCCCCTGCCCCAGCGGTGGCGGCCGCATCCGCCGCAGCGCGCCCGCCACCGTCTCGCCCGGCCGCAGCAGCCCCGCGATCCGGGCCTTCAGCCCCGCCACATCCCCGGCCGTCAGCTCCGCGTCGGACGCGGCCGCTTCCGTGGCCGCCCGGCGGGCGGCCAGGGCGGCCGCGGCGGCGGGCGCCAGCGGCTGCGCGTCCGCTAGCCAGGCCGCGCCGCCGCCGCCGGCCTTTCTGCCCACCCCCGCCGCCTCCCGTTCCTCCCCGTCCTCGTCGTCGGACGAGGCGGCGACCTTGCGCCGTCCGTCGCCGTCGCCGTCGTCGTCGTCCAGCAAGCCCGCCGCCCGCTCGGCGCGCATGTTGAAGGGTTCGAGCGGCACCTCCCCAGCTGGGAGGCCACCACCAGGCGCGCGCGCGCCTGCACTGGCGGCGGCCGCGCTGCCTTCCTGATCTTCCCCGTCGCTGCCCTCCTCGGCCTCCTCCAGGTTGTCCACCAGCTCGGTGTCGTCTGTCGTTGTGTGTGCGAGAGGATGCGTGTTTCTGAGAGCGTGTGCGCGATTTCTCTCCCTCCCATCCCATCCCATCCCCCATTCCCCCCTTTCCATTTATTATTTCTACGTACCTGCCACCCCACGGGGCGCCTTCCGCTTGCCCGCCCGCTTCAGGCGGGCCAGCTCCACATTGGACTCCCGCATGGCGACAGGTGGGGGTGGGGCGGCGGGCACGCCACCGGGTTGGGCGGTTCCGGGGGTGGCGCCGCCTGGATGAGAAGGTTGAGAAAGGATGAGAAAAAAATATATAGAGAGAGAACGCGCGAGCCCCGCGCCGCCGCGGCCTCCTCGTATGCTTCAAGACATTACCTGCTCTCTTGGCCATCTTGGCTGCCTGCTCCTCGGCCAGGATGGCCTGGACGAGGGCGGCATCGTCGGTCGACCGCTTTTTTGACATTTTGGCAGGGGAGCGAATTGCATTTCTGACGCACTTGTTCATACCTATTTTTTCAAACGATGCACGCCGCCGCTCCTCGCCTCCTGCGCTTGCGCTCGGCGGCCTCCCGCGTGGCGGTCGCCCGTCGGGCCATGGTCAGCGTGGCGTCCGCGCCGGGCCTCCGCTCGGCTGGCGCGGCGCCTAAAGCGGGCGCGTCCATCGGAATGGGCGCGTTGCAAAACCCGTCGCCGCGCTCCTCGTGGGGCGGTGCGAGACGTGCGTTGTGTGTCTTTTTTAGTTGCTCGTGCCGTGAGCACAAGAGGGTGGGGGCCATGCTTCAGGCGTGGCGGGCACCCGGGACCGGGCGCCTGCGAAAGCAGAGCGCATGCAACCCAACCCCCCTCTCACCACACTCTTTCTCCATCACCTCCCGTTGTCAACTCTCAGGCCCGCCACCCAACCCCACTCGCCCCAACTCCTCCGCCACGGGCGGCGGGGGTGGGGGCGGCGGCATCACTGGCGGCGGCGGCGGCGGCGGCGGCGGCGGCGGCGGTGGCGGCGAAGGCCCGTCATCCAACAACCCGCTCCTTGCCCTGCTCGCGGCTGCCTGGGCGTCCTACGCCGCGGCCCTGGCCACCCGCCCCCTGGCCACCAAGGCCGCCACGTCCGCGGTGCTGTCGGTCGCGGGCGACATCGCCGCCCAGACGGCGGGCGAGGGGAAGGCAGTGGCCGCCATTGACGCCGCCCGGACGGCCCGGTTCGGGCTGCTGGGCGCCTGCCTGGTGGGCCCTGCCCTCCACTTTTGGTATGGCGCGCTCGCCCGCGCCCTCCCCGCCTCCACCACGGGCGCCGCCCTCGCCCGCCTCGCCGCCGACCAGCTCGCCTTCGCCCCCCTCTTCCTGTGCACCTTCATCGCCGCGCTCGGCGCGCTGGAGGGGGCGCCCCCGGCCGAGTGCGTGGGCCGAGTGCGGGACGGCATCCGGCCCACCCTCCTCGCCAACTGGGCGCTCTGGGTCCCCGCCAACTTTTTGAATTTCAGGCTGGTGCCGCCGCCCCTGCAGGTCGGGTTCGCCAACGTGGTGGCCCTTGGGTGGAACACCTACCTGAGCCTGAAGAGCCATGCGGGGCGGTGAGGGGTTGGGGGTGGGGAACCCTAAACCTACCTGGCCACCACACACACACACACACCTGGCGAGAGAGCAAGGAAGGAGGGGAGGACGTGCGTGCGTACTCCCGTGTGTAAAGGATCAGAGGCGGTGGTGTTCATAGGTCGAGAGGATGCGCGGAGGTGGTGTGCCTGCGCGTTGGATGCTGTGAGAGGAGGCAGTCTTCCTAGCCTAGTGTGAACGTGGTGCAGAGGAGAGGTTGACTGGAAGGCTGCGCGACGGGTTCCACTTCCTCACTTTTTTCTATCGCCCTGCCGCCTTGACACACCCGTCTCCCGCTCTTCCTCGCCCCGCCCTACCCACTCAGGTGCCACCGACACACGCCCCTCTCACACAGCCGGGCATTGACCAGTGCGAATAACACTCCCAAAACAAAGCAATGGATGCCCCCGCCCTCCGCACCGCTGTTGCTGACTTTCTCGCCTCGTTCACGCATGAGGTCCTCTACCAGCGTGGCCTGTACGCGTCCGACATCTTTGAGCGCCGGTGAGTGGTGGGTGGGGTCAGAGGGAGGTATTGTGGAGGGGTGGGTCGTGGCGGTGCGTGGGTCGGCGGGAAGCGGCGGCGTGCGCCTCCTTCTTTCTCTTTTGACGGCTCGTCCTCTCAATTGAGAGGTTGCGCCGCAGCGCGACGAGGCACGGCTCGCGACTAGGCTTTTGTCTCTCGTTTGTGCGCCTCTCTCACTTCCCCGCCCATTCTCCCTTTCATTCACGCAGTCGCCTGTACGACATCTCGGTGCGGCGCAGCCGGCACCCCATGCTGAACAATTACATCGACGGCGCGGTGGACGCGGTGACGGTGAGTTTTGGGGAGAAAAGAGAGAGAACAAAAAAAAACGGGCCCCATGGCTCGTGCTTCACTCCCTATGCCTCGTCCTCACAAACGCCCACCTCTTCCTCTTCCCTCAAACGCCCACCTCTTCCTCTTCCCTCTCAGGACGCCCTCATCGCCGGCACCGTCCGCCGGTTCGCCGTCCTCGTCCTCGACCAGAACGGCGTCGTGGTGGAGCGCTTCGTCGCGGCGCTGACGGTGAGATGCAGAGAGGGAGAGGGAGAGGTTTTGGTTTTGAGAAAGGTCGAGGTTTGAAGAGCGCGCCCCCCACCACCGTGCACGACCACCTCTCATTTCACCTCTCTCCTTTCCTCTCGTCTGCTCTCATGTCCCAGGTCCGCCCCGAGATCCTGGCGTCCGTGGAGCCCGAGGACGTGGAGGCGGCCCTGCGCTCCTGCCTGCTCAAGCTCCAATTCCTGGAGACCAGCCTGAAGCCGCTGCCGACAGGTGAGGAGAGGAGGGAGAGGGGAGAGGGGAGAGAGGGGGGGGGGGACGGACGCGCTCGCGCTTGCCCCCTTTTTTTTTTCGCGCCAGCCGGCGCCGCAGGGCGTGTGCAGCGCGCCGCCCCCTGAACCCCTTGGCAAGGGTGAGCGGAAAGGGCAAACAAAAAAACCTCACTTTTTCTCCCCCCTGTGTCTCAATTCTCTCAACACCCCCCCCCCCCCCCACACCACACACAAAAATAAAAATAAAAGGCTGCACCTTTGAGGTCATCGCTTACGCCACCGACCGGGCCGCCCTGCCCATCGCCTCCTGGACGGACGCCGACCCCGGGCGG
>Ga0315287_10000625_pt1 | contig 31088 bp, 30 predicted proteins | sample YL17G11_0_MG_FD_205037 | JGI IMG/M metagenome (GOLD analysis project Ga0315287, IMG submission 205037) | Sediment microbial communities from Yellowstone Lake, YNP, Wyoming, USA - YL17G11_0 | ecosystem: Environmental > Aquatic > Freshwater > Lake > Sediment | place: USA: Wyoming | collected...
GCCCCCCTCGACTCAACCGGCTCGACGTAAGTACAATAGTAGCAAGCGGCAGTGCCATTCGTTCCTGACACCTTTTTCACCCCCGAAACATGGGAACTAGGGCCTTCCGGTTACTGGCCGGCGACCGGAGATCGCGTTAGAATGGCCTGTGGGCGCTGTCGGCGCATAAAAAATGAGGGCCTTGCTCGCCGGTACAAGAACCCTCACTTGAGGCTGCCCAGACTTCACAATCTTTTGACGGATTGTTGGTCTGGAGACCCACAGCCAGTTAAAGAGTCTATCGGGTGAAGGCACTGCCGGACTTTAGGTTCCACACGCACATACCGGAAATAGGCGGCGGGAGTCGCCTCCCACAGATATGGCACAGACTGCAAAACTTGCCCTCGAAGACGGGACCGTGCTGGCCGGCACGTCGTTCGGCGCGGAAGGAGAGGTCGAAGGCGAGGTGTGTTTCAACACCTCGATGACCGGGTATCAGGAGATCCTCACCGATCCCAGCTACCGCGGCCAGATCGTCACGATGACCTATACCCAGATCGGCAACTACGGGGTGAACGCCGAGGACGTCGAGAGCTTCAAGCCGCACCTGGCGGGCTTCGTCGTCCGCGAAAACAGCCGGCGCGTGAGCAACTTCCGCGCCGACGGCGAACTGAGCGACTACCTGAAACGCTGGGGCATCGTCGGCCTGGAGGGCATCGACACCCGGGCGCTGGTCCGCCGCATACGCATCCAGGGAGCGATGAAGGGCGTGCTCTCAACAACCGACCTCGACGACGCCCGGCTGGTCGAAAAGGCCAAGGCCAGCCCGGGTCTGGTGGGCCGCGACCTCGTGCGCGAGGTGATTCCCAAGGGGCCCGTCCAGTGGACCGAGGCGCTCAGCCCGTGGTCGAAGTTGTTGCCGACCGAGTACGCCGTGCCGGGCCCCAGTGCGCCGCACGTCGTGGCCTTGGACTACGGCATGAAATGGAACATCGCCCGGCACCTGTTCAGCATGGGCTGCCGGGTGACGGTTTTGCCGGGCACGGCGACGGCCGACGACGTGTTGGCGTTGCAGCCCGACGGCGTGTTCCTCTCGAACGGCCCCGGCGACCCCGAGCCGCTGCATTACGCCCAAGAGACGATTCGCGGCGTGTTGGGCCGCAAGCCCGTCTTCGGCATCTGCCTTGGCCACCAATTGCTGGCCTTGGCTTGCGGAGCGAAGACGTACAAACTCAAGTTCGGCCATCGCGGGGCCAACCAGCCCGTGCTGAACCGGGAGACCGGCCGCGTGGAGATCACCACGCAGAACCACGGCTTCTCCGTGGACGGCGACACGCTGCCCGACGACCTGGAAGTGACGCACGTGAACCTCAACGACCACACGATCGAAGGGATGCGGCACCGCAAGCTGCCGGCGTTTTGCGTGCAGTACCACCCCGAGGCCTCCGCCGGCCCGCACGATAGCGGCTATCTGTTCGGGCAATTCCGGGCGATGCTGCCGTAGGGTATACTATGGTTGGTGGACTTCCTTGGTGAAAGGGGACCGGTCCCATGGCCAATCTGCAACAAGTCGAGCAACTACTACACGATTTGACCCCAGGGGAAAGGACGCAATTGTTTGTGTCCTTTGCCCGCAATCTTAGCAGCGCCGCTCCGGGCATTGACTGCGATCCCCATATCTGCGGCGGCGATCCGTGCATCGTTCGCACGCGCATTCCCGTGTGGGTGCTGGTGCAATCCAGGCGTTTGGGTATGAGCGAAGCCGACATCCTGAAAAGTTATCCCACATTGCGGGCTGAAGACCTTGTCAACGCGTGGGCCTACGAGCAATCGCATCGAGAGGAAATCGACCGGCAGATTGCTGCGAACGAAGGAGCGTGAGGAGTGGCCCGCATCTATGCCAACGAGAACTTCCCCTTCCCTGTAGTCGAGGATCTTCGGCGGCTGGGGCATGATGTTGTGACGACTCACGAAAGCGGCCGGGCAGAACAAAGGCTTTCAGACAACGAGATGCTGGCATTCGCAATTGGCGAAAAGCGGATTCTGCTAACACATAACCGCCGGCATTTTGTGCGCCTCCACAATGAGCAACCTGCCCATTATGGAATTATCGTTTGCACCGTTGACCCGGACGCTACTGCCCTGGCTCAGCGTATCCATGCAGCCATTCAAGCCGGCAGGACGCTTGATGGACAGCTCGTGCGAATCAACCGCCCAAATGCAAAATAACAACCATTTGGGCTTACTTTCCCGGACAGTACTGGCTGAAAGCGGCAATCATTGGCATGATGACCGGCATCAGCAATAGGAGCCAGCCGCCACAAGCAACCAAACAGCCAGGGCTCTCAGCGTTGATGAACTGTCCCCGCATCACTCCCGTACAAGACCCCAGTTCATCGCTGTACCAAATACACGCAAGCGGAAGGATAAGATATATCCCTGTTTTGACAACAGCCTCTGGCCCACTGGCAAAATAGGCAAGAATCAAGTAGGCGATTGCGATAACCAACGAGGCTATTCTGCTAATCACTACTTCGACCCCTTCGGGACAATTCGGGATCGACCGGTCATAGCAACTTCGGCGGCTTCCCCTCGACGAACGGCTTGATGAGCGTCTGGGCCTTCTCTTTCGTGCTGAAGTCCGGGTATTCGATGGGCTTCGTCGCGCCGTGTCTGGCAAGAATCCGGGCGCATTCGACGCGGCACTGCCCGCCGAGGTCGATGGCCGCCGCCAGAATCCGCATGCACTCTTGCGGCGAGTGGAAGCCCAGGCCGTTGTTGGCCGCCACGTAATCCCAGCGCAACTGCGCGCCGCGGACCAGTTTGCGGACGCCGGCCAGTTCCTCGTCGCCCGCGCCGGCCTGCATGGCGGCGGCGATGTCGAAATGGGCCTGGGCCAGCACGGTTTCCGCCCAGCCGCGCCCTTGATGCACCTTGTCTTGAACGGCCTCGACGCGGCCGCGAATCTCCGCCTCGCTCCAGCGATGGCACACGACGCAGGAGTTGGCGACGTTCAGCAGCGGGCTTTGCAGGTGATGGTCGGTAAACTTCACCCCGCCCTCGCTGTGGTACGGCATGTGGCAGTCGGCGCAGGAAATGTCGCGATAGGCATGAACGCCCGTGCGATACACCTCGTAGTCGGGATGCTGAATCTTGATCATCCGCGCCCCGCTGATGGCGTGCGTCCAGTCGGCGAAGGCGGCCGCGTCGTAGTATTGCTCCATCTCCTCGGGCGTCGTGCCTTTATCCCAGGGGAACGTCAGGTAGTTGCCCTTGCCCTTGAAGTAGTATTCCACGTGGCACTGGGCGCAGACCAGCGTGCGCATCTCCTGGTGCGAGGCCTGGTCGATGTCGCGGCCCTGTCGCTCGAAGGCCTCGCGCAGCGCCGGCCGCGTAATGCGGAGCTTCATCGTGTTCAGCTCGTGACAATCGAGGCAGCCGATCGGGTGGGTGATTTCCGTCTTCAAGTCGGCGAACTTGCCGGCGTAGAACTTTGCGGGGCCCATCGCGTCGATCAATCGCGGCACGTCGGGGCTCTTGCAGCTCCAGCAGGTGGCCGGCGTCTTCTCGTTGACCCGCTTGGTCGCCGTCACGTCCTCGATGGCGTGAACGTGGCCGCGGGCCTGGCGGTATTCCTTGGCGAAGGCATAGCCGGCGAAGAGGATCACGTTGGCCGGCGTCGCTTCGAGATAGTCGCGTTGGCTGGCCCCGCCATATTTGGTGTGCGTGCCGGATTCGGCCATTTTCTTGTAGCCGTCGTATTCGCGCGGGTAGTTCTCGCCCCACTTGCCGCTATCGGTCTCCCACGGGCCAATGGGACGCAACGGCAGCCGTTGGCGGGCCTCTTCGCGTCGCGTGAGGATCGAAGCGGCCAAGAGGCCCAGTAGAAACGTGGCCCCCATCGCAACGATCAACAGTGCCCAGCCGCGCCATGCCGGCGGCTGCAATCCGCGTTTATCCGTGTCCATTTGTCGTTCCCTTTTCTTAATGTGCGATCGTTCGTCCGCCGATGGTCGGCCGTTGGATCGGCTCGGACACCGGTGGTAGTCGCGGTTGAAACACGCCGGGCGCCGTCGACAGGCTTCGCACCGATCCGTGGGGCACTTCGCGATGGCAGTCCCAGCAACGCAGGTCGCCCGGCTGGTGTACGGCCGGGGCCACGTCCGCAATGACCTGGGCATGGCACCGCCGGCAGTTGTTTTCCACCACCGGGATCGCTCCGGCCGAGAGTCGAATGGCTTGCGGCTCCCAGCGCATCGTGAACACCGTGGAGTGCCACAGACCGTCTTTGGCCGCAAAGCCATACTCGGCGGCCAGCGATGTATGAGGCACGTGGCAATCGTGACAAGTGGCCGTCCGCGCGTGGCTGCTGTGTTGCCACGAAATATACTCCGTGGCCATCAAGTGGCAGTTCATGCACGTTTCCGGGGAGTCGCCCAAATAGGACGCCGCGTGGGAGATATGGAACACGAACGCCCCCAGGCCGGCCGCCACGCCGAGCATCAGAAAGCACGCCGGCCGCAGGCGCGGCGGCAGCATCCGCAGTCCGGCCACGCGCCCGGCGATTCTCCACATTGCAAACCTTTCCTTGCGAAAAACGGAGATTCCACCACGAGTATTATGGTTTGTACCGATTGCTTGTCAATTGGCGCGACGGTTGACAAAGGGTGCGTTGTGCGCGGATAATGGGCGCAGTACACCAACGCCCACGGGAGGTCATTTATGGATCGCAGGGAGTTTATCGAGCAGGTGGCGGCGTGGTCCGCCGGTTTATGCGCGGCAACGCCCATCTTCGAGGTCGGTTCCATCCTCGCGGCCGAGGAGAAGCCCAAGGCCAAGCCCATCCTGGCCGTCGCCAAAGGCAAGGAGTACGGGGCGCTGGTCGAGCGGGCCATGAAGCCGCTGGGCTCAATGGCCGCCTTTGTGGGCAAGGGCGCCCGCGTGGTCGTCAAGCCGAACATCGGCTGGGACCGCACGCCCGAACAGGCGGCCAACACCCATCCCGACGTGGTTAAGGCCGTTGTCCAGCAGTGCCTCGACGCCGGGGCCAAGCAGGTGCTCGTTTTCGATCGCACCTGCAATGACGCCCGCCGCAGCTACTCCCGAAGCGGCATCCAGGCGGCCGTCGAGTCGATCGGCGACAGCCGCGCCCAGTGCGTGTTTCAGGACCAGAAGAAGTTCGTGCCCGTCAAAATCCAAAACGGCAAGTCGATCAACGAGTTCAGTTTTTACAAGGACGCGATGGGCCCGGCCTGCGATTGCTACATCAATGTCCCAATCGCCAAGCACCACGTCCTGGCCAAACTCACGCTCGGCCTGAAGAACATCATGGGCGTCATCGGCGGCAACCGCGGCGAGATCCACAAGGACATCCACCAGCGCATCGCCGACCTGAACCTGGTGGTGCGCCCGCAGCTTACCATCATCGACGCCACCCGCATTTTGCTGCGCAACGGCCCCACCGGCGGAAAGCTTGAGGACGTGAAGATCCTCCACACGCTGATTGCCTCGGCCGACATGGTCGCCGCCGACGCCTACGCCACCACGCTCTTCGGGATGAAGCCCGAGGAACTGGGGGCGACCGTGGCCGCGGCCAAGTTCGGACTGGGCGAAATCGATCTGTCGAAGGTCAAGATCGTCGAAGTCTAATGCGTCGTCCGCTGTGGATTCCCTGGCGATGGTGGCGGCGGGCGGCGCAATTGCTCTTGCTGTTGGTGTTCCTTTGGCTGTTCCGCCGCACGGAATACACCGGGGCCGACCAACTCGCCGGCGGCGAGAACATTTTTTTCCGTCTTGATCCGCTGGCCGGCGCGGCCGCCATGTTGGCCGCCCGCCAGTTCATCGCCCTGTTCTGGCCGGCGTTGGCGCTGGTCGCCTTGACGCTGATCCTTGGCCGGTTCTTCTGCGGTTGGGTCTGCCCGCTGGGAACGCTGTTGGACTACTTCCACCGCCTGTTGCGGCCCCTTGCCAAGCGCACCAATCGGTTACTGGAGTCTCGCATCTCGAATAGCCGGCGGCTAGGTGGGGCAGACATTCCTGTCTGCCCTGGTGGCCGACATTTCGAGGGCAGACAGGAATGTCTGCCCCACCGTGGTGAGAAATGCAGGCTAACAGCCGCCGGAAGGGCCGCAAAATACTTCCTGCTGATCGCCGTGCTAACGGCCGCGGCGTTCGCCTTTCCGCTGGTCGGTTTGGTCGATCCGTTCTCCCTATTGGTGCGCGGATTGACCTTCTGGATCGATCCGATGCTCTTTCGCGGGGTGGACGCTTGCTTCGGTTGGGCCGGCGAAGGCTGGGCCGCCGACGTGCTGCAACCTTTCGTGAAGAAGCGCCTGTTGCCCTTCCGGCCGATGGTCTTTCACCTGGCCGGCCTCTCGGCGGCGATCCTCGCGGTCGTCTTTGCGCTGGAGTTGGCGGCGCGCCGGTTCTGGTGCCGGTACGTCTGCCCCTTGGGCGCGGGCCTTGGACTGCTGGCCCGGTGGTCGTTGGTGAAGCGATTGCCGGCGAAGGTCTGCAAGTCGTGCGGAGATTGCGTGGCCGCCTGCCGCATGGGCGCGCTCGACCCGGCCGCCGGTTTTTCGCCCGAGGCGTGCAACCTGTGCATGGAATGCGTGGATTTCTGTCCCAAGGGCATCGCCCGGTTTACGATCGAGATAGGTCGAAAGGTGGTTTCTCCCCAGTGTCATCCTGAGCGCAGCGAAGGATCTGGCGCAAACTCGGCGGAGATCCTTCGCTCCGCTCAGGATGACCGACGCCAGGCCCGCCCCGTCAGGCTTTCTCGCCGCACGGTGTTGACCGGCATCGCGGCGGGCGCGGCCATGCCCGGCATCGCCTGGGCCGCCCGGCTCGGCCAGCAACGGCCCGTTCCGCCCGACCTGCTGCGTCCGCCCGGCGCGGCCGACGAACCGACTTTCCTCGGCCTGTGCATCCGGTGCGGCGAGTGTATGAAGGTCTGCCCCACGAACGTGTTGCAGCCGGCCATTTTCCAGTCCGGCGTGGAGGGCCTGTTTTCGCCGCGGCTGATTCCGCGGCTGATTTTCGAGCAGAGCTACTGCGAGTACGCTTGCACGCTCTGCGGCCAGGTGTGCCCGACCGGGGCCATTCCGCGCCTGGACGAGGAGGCGAAGCACGCCCAGCCCACCGGCAAGGCGTACTTTGACCACAACCTCTGCCTGCCCTGGGCCGAGAAGACGGCGTGCATCCGTTGCGAGGAGATGTGCCCCGCGCCGGACAAGGCCATCAAGATCCTGAACACCCGCAAGATCATAGGCAAGGACGGGCAGGAAGTGGAGATTCAGCAGCCCTATGTCGATCGCGACCTGTGCGTCGGCTGCGGCATCTGCGAGAGCAACTGCACCATCGAGGGCACGGCCGGCATCCGCGTCTTCCGCGTCGACGCGGCCGATCCGCAGACGGAGTTTCTCTTGAAACCCAAGTAGGGTGGGCCGAGCACCGCGAGTCCCACCAACAGCAGTTCCATCGCTCCTGGTGGGACTGCGCTTCGCTTGTCCCACCCTACCCGCTTGTCCCACCCTGCCCGACTGCTTGCACGCCCCGGGGGGAGCGGTTACAATCGCGGGCGTGGCGTTGTCAGTCCGCTGAATCGAAGGCCCGGAACCATGATTATCTGTAATCCACTATCGCGCATCCACCGCCTGCCGTCTGCCGCCAGTTGCCTGCTGCTGCTTCTGTTGTGCGGCTGCGGGACCGGCGAATATGAGCGGCGGCTGGAGAAGCGGTCAACGACTTCGAAGTTTGACGAGTTGTACGGTCCGCAGGAGTTGCCGGGCGTGCCCGTTTCTGTGCGCGTTCCCAAGCTCTTTAAGGCGCCGCCGTTGGTCGAAGGGGCATTGGCCGACGGCAAGCCGGTCGATCCCCGCCGCGTGAAACCCTCGTTGGTCGCCCTTCCCGGCCTGAAGCTCACCTACGAGGCGTTCATCGACGACTCCGACGGGGGCAAACTTCCCTACTACTGCTACGTTGGCGCACTGGACATCTCGAACAACCGGGGCCAAAAACCGGAAGATTCGATCCGCAACGAACTGGCTGCCAAGCCCGCCTACGAAAGTCTCAGCGAATGGACCGGCTACCAGGGCGAGACGCCGGAAGGCCGGGGCAACGAGTGGCGTAAACTTCGCTGCGCGAGCGATCAGGAGTTCATGTACACCGACAAGAATGGCAAGCAGGACTTCAGGCAGATGCCCGGCGTCCTCGACATCTTCCTTCACGAAGAGGCCGGCTTGCTTGTGGTGATCACCTGGCGGATGCCCAAGAGCATCGAGCCGCATGTTGCCAAGTGGGAGCCGCTGGTGGCGGGGTGCGTGGGCGTGAAACATTAGCTTGGCTGGTGTCCAAGAATAACTTTGGTGTTTTCGCGTTTGTCATTCTGAGCGCAGCGAAGAATCTCTTTCGACCTCACGCTAGATCCTTCGCTGCGCTCAGGATGACGGCTCCTAAACTCAGAGTTATTTTTGGACACCCGCTTGGCGCGGCGCAACCGCAACCCAGAAGCCCGGCTATTTCTTCCGCTGCAGGTAGCCCGCGCTGGATTGGAAGTACTTGCGGCGCCGCGATTCGGCGGCCTGTTCTCCCTCGGCCTGCCGGTTTTGCAGGTCGGCCAGATTCGCCTGGCAGAAGCGGCACCCGGCGACGTTGACGTGGAACCGGAGATAGTCGGCCAGATCGTCCGGCAGGGCGCCCAGCAGCAGGCTGCCCAATTGCTCGCGGGAAGGGCAACTGAGCCGGTGCCGCCGCCAGATGTCGCCCAGCGAATGAACGCCCGCACCGCGCCGCGCATGCACGGCCGTCAATTGCCGCATCAACGCGCGGTCGCCGCGCATGGCCTTCTCGATCCGCGCCATCTCCTCGGGCGGCAGGGCCTCGTCGAGGTACGCTTCGAGGTCGGATTGGCGGAAAGTCTCAGCCATACAGTTATCAGTAGTCAGTGGTACAACTCGGGAAAAACGTCTTCCGATAATCCCTGCGAGCGGACCGCCGCCCGGAGCTTGGCAATCAACTCGAACTTGTAGTTGGCCGCAGTCTGCTCGGAGATGGCCAGCTTCGCGGCCGCCTCTTTGTTCGCCCAACCGCGGACGAACAACAATTCGATGCACTTGAGCCGTTGCCATTGGCCGCGGCGGCGGCAATGCTCGATCTGCTCGGCCAGCGCCGTGCGGATCGCCGCTTCTTCCAGGTGTTGGCGCTCGCTGCTGCGGGCGACGCTGCTGGCGGGCCGGGCGCGGTCGGCCGGGTCCCAGCCGCTGCCCTGGCTGCCGGCCGGCGCCAGCGGCAACGTCGGCCGCCGCCCCTGCCGCCGCAGATGATCGGTGAGCTTGTGGGCGGCAATCGAGAACAAGTATGCTTCCAGCGGCCGCCGCCCATCGTAGTTCGGCAGGCTGGTGAGGAAGCCGATGAACGTCTCCTGCACCAGGTCTTCCGCCGCCGCCCGATCGCGCGTGCGGCTCTCGACGAAGGCCAGCAGCCGGCCCTCGAAGCGCGCGATCAGGTCGTTCCACGCCGCCGCTTCGCCCTCGCGGATGCGGCGGATCGTCAGGGCGTCGGCGGGGCTGGAGGACATAGAGGTCAGGGTTCAGGGTTCAGCACTCGGTGAAACGGGGGATTCAAGTTCTGAACCCTGAACCCTGAACCCTGTAAACTTCAGATAGCCGAACGCGGCCGCCAGCAACCCCAGGGCGGCCGTGAGTCCCGCGCCCATTAGCCATAACCGGTGAGCAACCACCGCCTGCCGGTGCTCCTCGAGAACGCGGTCCTTGACCTTGCGATCGAATTGCAGCAGCACGTGCAACTGGGTCATCGGGCCAATGGAATGTTGCCGGACTTCCTCCCACCGGTCTTTGACCAGTTGCTGGCGCAGATACTCCGCCGGCAGGCGAACCGCGTCGATCTCCTCCGGGCCGAGGCAGACCTCCACGTATTGATCGACCGCTTCCTGAATCTTCTCGGGCAGGTTGGCGTCGCACTCCAGCCGCGTGGTGTACGGCCCGACGACGATGGCCATCTGGTACACGTCGTCGACGAGTTGCGGTGGGGCATCGACCCAGGCGGGCCGGCCCGCCGTGCCGTCGGCCGCTAAACTCGTCGGCGGCGGTTTGACGGCCGGTTTCTCGGCAGCCTCGGGGGGAGCAATGGGGGGATAGGTGTTTATCCCCGTGTTCGGCGAATACTCTATCGAATTTGACTCATTATACGCTACTTTTCTCACAGAAAACAGAAGAGCGGCAACCACCAGCAGGATCACCGGCGCAACCACCAACACGATGCCCGCGGCGACCCGGGTCCTTGGATTGATCAGCAGCGCGATGATCCCCGCCAGGACGCCCAAGAACACCAGGAAGACCAGAAGACTCAGGCCTTCAGATATTAGGTGTGAGCTATGCCCCCAATAAAGACCCGCGGCCACCAGCAAAATCACCGGCACCGCAACCACCAACACGATGCCCGCGGCGACCCGCGTCCTTGGATTGATCAGCAGCGCGATGATTCCTGCCAGGACGCCCAAGGAAACCAGGGCGACCAGCATGAAGGCAGGCAACTCAAGACTCCAGGCCATTGAACTTGAACCCTTGGTTGGGAACGTGCCCGGCGGACGCTGGATGTCGGCTCCCTCCCGGTAATTACTCGCGGTTCCATCCTGTTCTCCGTCCTGGTAATATCCCTGTTCCACGGGGATATTGCCAGAAGGTGGCGTGTTGGTCCGTTTGATCGGCCTTTGTATCCCCATCTGCTCCGCGAACACCCTCTCCATCTCCCGCATCGCTCCATTCACGGGGATATCGCCAGAGGGTGGCGTATCGGTCCGTTCCTTCGACTTGCGTATCTTCATCTGCTGTGCCGCTTGCTCCCGACCCATCTCCACGTCGTGGGCTGTGTACCGTGCAAATACCACAAACCCCGTGGCAACCACCAACAAGATTGCCGGTGCCGCAACCACCAGCACGATGCCCGTGGCGACCCGCGTCCTTGGATTGATCAGCAGCGCGATGATCCCCGCCAGGACGCCCAAGGAAACCGGGACGACCAGTATTATGAAGACAAGCAACACAACAAGAGACATTCCTGATCCCTCCGCGGCATTGAACCCTTCTCGTGCAGCCTCCGGGGGCTGTTAGCCCCCGGCTATTTTTTTGACGCGATGTTACTTTCCTGAGAATCAATAAGCGTCCAATATCAACTGCCCCCGCGCCGCACTCGCTTGCCGGGATGAACCCAGGGGCTTGCCAATTGGACGGACACGGAAATTGTGCCGGCCACCATCGGCAGCCAGGGCTGCGGAAACTGCCAGACCGCCGCCACCACGCCCGCCACCGCCATGCTCACGATCAGCGACCACAGGCTCAGCCGGGTCGAGCGGAGCGGATTGGCCTGCCGCCACCAACGCATCAACAGGAACAACGTGCCGAAACAGGCCGCGTAGGCCATCATCAACGGCCGGCCGTCGAGGGCGTCGTAAAAACTCGGCGGCAGCTTGTAGTCCGGCCCTAGCGGATATCCGGCGGCCGGCGGCAGCGCGACCATCAGCGTTGCCGCGGTCAGAAAGGCCAGCCCGCCCACGCCCAGCCCGACCACCATGAGGATGAAGCGCCGGAGCGCCGGCTCGCCTCGGGTGCCTTCCCAGAACTTCGAGGAAATCAACACGGCCCACACGCCCGCCATGCTCGCCAATAAAAGCCAGGCGAACTGTTCGGGGCGTGGCGCGGCGTTGTGGTAGCTTTCCAGCAGCACCATCACCACGGACATCGCCACGGCGACCAGCGAGCCGGCCAGCAGCGACCCGAGCAAGTCGGCAAGCCGCTCGCGGGGCGATTTCACCACCAGGGCCAAGGCCGGCTTCTCGTGCATGCGGAACCAGGCTTGAGGCGCATGAGCGGGTTGCACGGCATGTACGGCGGGCGCCTTGGAGGCCGCTGAAGCGACGATACCAGGGGCTGTTAGCCCCCGGCTATTGTTTGTCGCGCCATCATGCGTTGACGCACCGCCGGCCGCCACGAGCATCCGCACCAGGCGATAGCCGCCGTAGAGTATGCAGAGCCCGATCGCCAAGGGCACAAGGAGGCCCGCGTTGGCCACCACCAGGAATAACCCAACGAGCAGCAACAGAATCTTAATCGGCGTGTTGAGGTTCGCCTCGTGCCAGCCGTGTTGCAATTGTCGCCAGGCGTCGCGCAGGGCGCGCAAGATCGGCTCTTCGTCCACGGCCTTGGCCACAATCGGCGGTTCGACCGACCCTCCGGGGGCTGTTAGCCCCCGGCTATTCAGATAGGACAGCGTCTCGCACGGCGGCAGTGCGGCGAGCATTTCGGCCGCCGAGCGGTAACGCAAGGCCGGGTCTTTCTCCAACGCCCGGGCGACGACGCCGCGGTACGGCTGGGGGAGCATCGACACGTCGGGCTTGGCCGTGAGGTGTTTCATCAGCACCTCGCCGACGCTCTCGCCGTCGAACGGCACGCGGCCCGTAAGCATCTCGTAGAGCATCACTCCCATCGCATACACGTCGAGTTCCTTGCCGTAGCGGCCGTTGGCCACCTCGGGCGCCATGTAGTGGACGGTGCCGATGCTTTCCGTCTGACCGCTGCGGCGGCTGCACGAGATGAACTTCGAGAGGCCGTAATCGCCCACCTTCACCACGCCCTCGTCGCGGAAGATGTTGCCGGGCTTCAGGTCGCGGTGGACGATGCCCCGGTCGTGCAGGTACGCCACGCCGGCGCCAACGCCGTGAATCCACGCCAGGGCCTCGGCGGGCGGCAGGCCGTCGGGCCGCCCGGCCAGCACGGCTTCCAGGCACTCATCGGCGACGTACTCCATCACCACCCAGGTGTCGCCCTGTTGGTCCTGGCGGATATCGTGGAGGCTCAGCAGATTGGGATGCTTGAGGTTGAGACATTGGCGGATGCCGCGCAACTCGACGTCGAGATTGCGGCGGATCAGCTTCAGGGCGACTTCCTTGCCGGCGTCGCTGAGGGCATAGTAGATTTCGCCGAAGCCCCCCTGGCCGACGCCCCGTTTGATGGTGTAGCCCGCCAGCGGCTGCGCGCCGCCGGCGTAAAGGAAGCGGCCGGCGCAGCGCGGCGGCGCAGGCGCGGCGGCCTGTCGGTCGTCCAGCCGGCTCGTCGCGTTGTTCGGTTCCACGGCAACCACCTGATTCCGCACGGGTTAACCTCAGTATTATAGCCGCCGTCCACACAGGCGCGAACACTTTGTTGACTGTTGGAAGATCAATGTCTCAATAGCCGGGAGCTAACAGCTCCCGGAAATAGGCGACAGCCCCCGGAATGTACCTGGATTGCGTGCTTCCGTCTCCGGGGGCTGTTAGCCCCCGGCTATTTTCTTGTGAGAATGCTTTCCTGACAGTCAATCAATATTATCTCTCGATCGCCTCCAAGTTGAACGAGAACCCCTCCCCCTCGACGCGCGAACTCGTGGTGATCCGGCCGCGGTCTCGGCAGGCGCTCCCGTCGATCTCAAACAGGCCCGGCGTGCGGCAGTACAACTCGTCCTCGTGCCGGCAGAGAATCACTTCCCGCGTCCACTCGCGGCAGACGACGTGGCAATGGCGTTTCGGGCCGAGGATGCAGGAGTCGGCCATCAGCAGCACGGCGTCGGCCGAGGGCTGCGTGCGGTGGCGGCTGACGAAATCGAGCCGGGCCGTGCCGCTCAGCGCGTGCGGACGGCGAAACGCCAGCCGCACCGACGGGCCCAACTGAATCCGGCTGCCGTCGTTGAGCCAGCCCACGTCGCGCACCGGCCGGTCGTCGATCCGCACCTCGCGCAGGGCCTCGATCAAGTATCCTTCGCCGTCGCGGCGGATGCGGGCGTGGCGGCCCGAAAGGTCGCCGAGGATCGGCACGTCCGCCGTGCCGCGCTGTTGCGGCTGGCCCAGCACCACCTCGTCGCCCAGGCACACCCAGTATCCGCCCACGGCATCGACCCACAGCATGAATCGCTCGGAATGTCGCGCGCCGCGGAGGTCCATCGACGGGTGTCCCCGGTACCAGTGACTGTCTGCCAATCGAATCATAGCAGTGGATTGTGTTCAGTGGCTAGTGGTTGCCTGTGCGGCAAAATTTTCTGGCTTGAGCGCAGAGCAGTAGGTCCCGCCTGCCGGGCGGGATTTATGGCGGAAGTGACGCTCTCGAAGGCGCCTGAAATCCCGCCCGGCAGGCGGGACCTACTGCCAGAAAATCTTGCCGCACACATGGTTGCTACTTTTCCGCCACCGCTGCCGGGTGCGGCGTCTTCGGGCCGAAGTACTCGGTCACCTGCTCGACGATGTTCTCAGGCGTGGACTTCTCCAGCGGAATCTCGCCCTGGAAATTGACCTCGGCATCGACCAGTTTCTCGGCCACTTCCAGCCGGCTGCGCAGGTTCGACACCAACTCTTTCACCTGGCCCAGCCGGCTGTCGTCAAACTGGTAGTTGCTCGTGGCCTTGGCGGCGGCGATCATTTGCAGCCGGGCCTCCAGATTTTCCACTTCGACTTGCAACTGCCGCTTCGAGGCCAACATGCCTTCGAGCTTCTGCCGCGCCGCGGCGAGGCTCTTCTGGCGGGCGTTGCGAATCTCCTTCAAGCTGGCCAGCGTGGCGTCGTTGGTCTTGAAACGCTCGAACCGGTTGGCCAGGTCGGTGCGAACCTCGGCGGCCGAATAGCTGCGGCCGGCATACTTGAAAACGTCCTTGGCGGTGGCCAAATCGGTCTTCAACCGCATCAGTTGCTCCTGGTCCTTGCCGAGCTTGGCCTCCGTCCCGGCGATCTGCTCTTCGAGCCGCTGCACCTCGACCTCTTCCTTGGCGATAATGTGCATGTTCTTGCGGACCTCGGGGACGAGATCCTGAATCATGCCGCGGGCACGGTCGATTTGGAACTCGATGGGCACGGCCTCCTGGACCGAGTCGGTTACATACCCGGCCGAGGTGCGGATATAGCTGACCGCATTTCGCCCGAACAACAGAAGGCCCAACAACGCCGCTCCGCCACCGATGACAAACACTTTTTTGATCATGACACTGTCTCCTGTAAAAAAAGGCTGTGGGGGAATCTAAAGAGTAATTCGCTGCCGGCGGGCGGATATTGGAAAAAAGGGCTATCCCCACCATCGGCGGGACGTTTGATCGCCGCAACGGGTCCGGCATCCGTTGAAGGGGCGATTGTGGGAACACAACCAGCGGGCTACAATTGGGGGGAGGGTTTGTGGTATGGATCGGCACGCATTGCTTCAGCAAGTCAGATCATTACTGCGGAACGTGTTCGGTGAACGGTTGTGCGGGGTGGTATTGTATGGGTCGGAAGCCCGCGGCGATGCCCACGACGATAGCGACATCGATTTCTTGGTGTTGTTGAAAGGGCCAATCGACGTGGGCCGAGACATTGACGCGATCACTCGGGCAACCTATCCGCTGATGTTGGAGATTGATCGGATCATTGATGCCACGCCGGTGAACGTCCGCGACTACGAGGAGGGCTTGGCTCCGCTGTATCGAAATGCCATGAAGGAAGGTATTCTGGCGTGAACCGATATGTGACGGGACTCTGGAAACGGGCGCAGCGCGCGTTATCCACGGCCGGCGAGATCGTGGAGTCCGATCCCGATGCTGCCGCCTCCCGGGCGTACTACGCGGCATTCTACGCTGCCTCCGCTCTTTTTGCCCTCGAATCGCGTGAGTTCGTCAAGCATTCTGCTTTGGAGGCAGCCGTCCATCGAGATTTGGTGAATACGGGCCGGTGGCCTGCCGAACTTGGAGGGGATTACCATGCGCTGCGCAAGCTTCGCGCCATAGGAGACTATGGACGCTTGGAGTGTGTGGAAGCAGAAGCCGCAGGCAAGGCAGTCTGTAAGGCTCGGCGTATCCTCGAAGCCGTTCAACAAGCTTGTCCCGAACTGATCGATCTGACCGACAAACCGTGACCGGCGACGTCCCTTGCGGACGATCGCTTACAATGCGCCTCTCACCCGATCAACTCGTTCAGCAAATCCACGATTCGCCCACGCGGATCGTGTTGGCGGCGACCGGCGGCGGCAGCCGGGCAATTGCCGACCTGTTGGAGGTGCCCGGCGGCTCGCGGACGTTGCTCGAAGCCGTCATCCCTTACTCGGCCCCCGCCATGGTCGCTTTTCTGGGCGGCCGGCCCGACGAGTTCTGTTCGGCGGCAACCGCCCGGGCGATGGCAATGACGGCCTTTCACCGCGCCCGCCAGTATGAGGAGCCGGGCGCCGAGCCTGCCGGCGTCGCCTGCACGGCCAGCCTGGCCACCGATCGGCCCAAGCGTGGCCCGCACCGCGTTCACGCCGCGCTGCAGACCGCCCCGATGACGGCCGCCTGGTGGTTGCAGCTTCACAAGGATCGCCGCACCCGGGCGGAAGAGGAGCGGCTGGTCGGCCGTCTGCTGTTGAACGTCATCGCCGAGGCCTGCGGCGTGGAAAGCCGTCTGCAACTCGATCTGCTCGAAGGAGAGCACGTCGAAGCGACTCGCACCCTGGCTCCGCGGCCTTGGCAGGACCTTCTGTTGGGCAAGGCCGAGATCGTGCGGCTCGGCAAAGGCGCCGGCCCGGCCGGGGCGATCTTCCCCGGGGCCTTCAACCCTCTGCACGACGGGCACCGCCGCATGATCCAGCTCGCCCAAGAGATCCTGCAGCAGCCGGTGGCCGCGGAGATTTCCATCGTCAACGTCGATAAGCCGCCGCTGGATTACGTGGAAATCGAGCGCCGTCTGGGGCAATTCTCCGCCGAGCAACCGGTGTGTCTCACTCGGGCGGCCACCTTCGAGGAGAAGTCGCGGCTGTTCCCCGGCGCCACCTTCGTCGTCGGGGCCGACACGCTGCGGCGGATCGCCATGCCGCGCTACTACGGCGAGAACCTTGCCGCCTGCCAATGCGCCGTCGAACGGATCGTCCAGCGGGGCTGCCGCTTCCTGGTCTTCGGCCGCGATTTGGGCACCGGCTTCGTCCGCCTGGCCGACCTCGATCTGCCCGAACCACTTCGGGCGATCTGCCGCGAAGTCCCCCTCGAAGCCTTCCGCGAGGACGTTTCCTCGACCGCGCTTCGGCAGTCGGACGGGCCCTAACGGCCCTTGGACAACTTGGCCGGCAGGAATTGGTGTCGCGCGGTGAACAGGCGGCGGTAGCTCAGCAGCACGATGCACGCCGTGCCCAGCGAGGTGCCGGCGGCGATCAGGAACATGATGACGATCTGATACATCACCGCCTGCATGGCGCTGACGCCGCCGAGCAACTGGCCGGTCATCATGCCCGGCAGGCTGACCAGCCCCACCACCATCATCGAGTTGATCGTGGGGATCATGCCCGTGCGGACGGCCGTTTGGATGGCGGAGCGGGCGGCTTCCCAGCGCGTGGCGCCCAAGGCCAACAGCGTTTCCACCTGGTCGCGCTTGCCGGCCAGCTCCTCGGACAGCCGGTCGAAACCCAACGCGATGCCGTTGAGCGTGTTGCCGAGGATCATGCCCAGCAAGGGGATGGCGTACTGCGGCTGATACCACGGATGGTTCTGCCGCTGAACCTGGAGCACGCCGAACAGCGCCACGGCGGCGATCAACCAGGAACTCGCCCACATGGAGACGACGCTGTCGAGCCACACTCCGCGGTAACGGCGCTCCGAACGCCGCACGGCCGCCCCGCCGGCAATCAACGTCATTACCATCGCCATGCCGACCACGACGTACCACGGCTGGCCGGGGGCGAAAATCCACTTCAGCACCAGGCCCACCAACAGCAGTTGCACGACCGTGCGGACCGCCGCCCAGAGCAGCCGCCGCTCCAGGCCCAACTGTAGACAGAGCGAGATCGCGCCGCCGATGAGAATCAGCGATGCGGCAATCGCCACCTGCCAGAAACTCAGGTCGATGTATTCGGGAGGCACTTTGTCGGGAGGACCTAATCAATGACCTTGTTCAGGGGGTACTCGACGATCCCTCGCGCTCCGGCGGCTTTCAGGCGGGGGATGATGTGGCGCACGATCGACTCGTCGAGGATCGTGTTCACGTCGGCCCACTTTTCGTCGGCCAGGCTGGAGACGGTCGGGTTCTGCAGGGCGGGCAACAAGGCCAGCACGCTCTTGAGCCGGTCGCGGGGCACGTTCATCATCAGGCCAACTTTGCCTTCGGCCGCCATGGCCCCTTGCAACATCAACACGATGTCGTCGATCTTCTGCTTCTTCCAGGGATCGGCGTAGGCCGCGCGGTTGGCGATGAAGCGGGTGGTGCTTTGCAGCACCTCGGCGACGATCCGCAAGTTGTTGGCCTTCAGCGAGCTTCCCGTCTCGGTGACTTCGACGATGGCGTCGGCCAATTTGGGCGGCTTGACCTCGGTGGCGCCCCAACTGAACTCCACCTTGGCCGTCACGCCGTGCTTGGCCAGATAGCGCGTGGTCAGCCCGACGGCCTCGGTGGCGATCCGCTTGCCTTGGAGATCGCGGACCGTCTTGACCGGCGAGTCGTCGGGCACGCAGAGCACCCAGCGGACCGGGCGGCGGCTGACCTTCGAGAACACCAACTCGGCCACCTCATGAACGTCGGCCCCGTTTTCGACGACCCAGTCATAGCCGGTCAGTCCGGCGTCGAGCACGCCGTCTTCCACATAGCGGGCCATCTCCTGCGCGCGGATCAGCAGGCACTCGATCTCATCGTCGTTGATGGTCGGGTAGTAGCTTCGCGAGCCGAAGGCGATCTTGTAGCCCGCCCGGCGAAACAACTCGGCGGTTGCCTCTTGCAGACTGCCGGCGGGGATTCCAAGTTTGAGGAGGTTCGTCATGGTTCGTGTGATTTGGTTGGGTGCGAACCGGCAAGTAGCTGAACGTAAATGTCCCTTGAAGACGGACTATTTTTTCCCGTAGATTTCGGCCGGGTCGAAAACCCGTTGGCCGACGACCTTCAGGCCGTCGGGCGTGACTTGGCGGAAGAAGCAGCTTTGGTAGCCCTCGTGACATGCGGCGCCGCCGACCTGATCGACGGAGAGCAGGATGGTGTCGCGGTCGCAATCGACGTAGATTGCCCGAACCTGCTGGACGTTGCCGCTTTCTTCGCCTTTGCGCCACAGTTTTTGTCGGCTGCGGCTGTAATACACTGCCTGGCCGGTGGCTACGGTCTCAGCGTAGCTTTCGGCGTTCATGTAGGCCAACATCAGGACCTTGCCCGTGGCGGCGTCCTGGGCGATGGCCGGCAGCAGGCCCTCGCCGCGAGAGAAGTCTGGTCCGATAGGGGGGGATTCCAACATTTCAGTAGTTATGCCTTCGTCAAACCGATAAGTTATGGAAACCCCAGCATAATCGGTCCGGCCCAGGGCTGCCAGTGGAGCCGATCACCGCTTCCTACAACGGTCAGGAAGCCTACAACGTGCCCGGCGGCGGCTTCTCTTGAGAGAAACCGGATTTCCGGCCGAAGTGTACTACCGGTGCAGTGATTTTCCCTTCTCCCGAAAGGTCATTTTGTGCAACGCTTGCTCTCGGTGCTGTTTCCGGTCAGGGACGTGCAGGCGACGCTCTCCGCGTCGGTTCACGAGATACTCGACGTGGTGGCCGAATCGAGCGACCGGTTCGAGTTGGTGATCATCGACGACGGCTCAGCCGACGCGACCAGCGAGGTGGCGCATGAGCTGACGCATCACTACCCCCAGGTGCGGGTAGTGCGCCACACCCGGCCGCTGGGGCGCGAGGCGGCGATCCATACCGGTCTGCGTCGCAGCCACGGCGAGTTGGTTGTGGTACACGAGGGGTCGCAACGCTATCGCATCATCGATCGTCGCCACCTGCAAGCGTCGCACGGTCCCAGTCGCCCGGCCCGGCCCAACTACCTCGGCCGCCTGAAAGAATTCGCGTTGGGCGAGTGAGTTTCGCACCCAGCCGGCGAGGCAATCTGCGTACCAAACAAGTGGGGGTGGCTCTCACTGCGGCAGCGGCGCCACTTGCTATCCGTCGGCGGCGCAGATATCATAATAGGTGATGGGGGCGGCAGCACTCTCCTCTATTGTCCTGTGCTGCGGCCCTCAGCCAACGTGATTAACTCCTGGGAGTCAGTTCGCGGCGCGATGATCGACGGATGGGGAAGCGACGTCGCGTTGCGATTTGGTGAGTTCTCAGCCGGATGCTGAAAACGGCGACTTGTGTGCGTCATCTAGTTCGTTCCTTGTCCTATTCTTGCCAGTACGCGACGGCCCGTGGACCGGGAGGCAATCACTTACCATGAGTATCGGGCAATTTAGTGTGGCGGAGACGGTCAATTCGCCCAAAGCGGCCGTACCCGCTGTAGTGGAACGACCCTTGCAGCGCTTGGCCGCAGTGCGACGGCTTCAAGGGATTTCGCGCCGCACGGTGGCGCGACGATTGAACATCGAGGTCGAACAAGTCAAGCAGCAGGAGCGCGAGACGGTCGACATCCCGTTGAGCACGCTCTACGTCTGGCAGGAGGCATTGGGGGTTCCCATCGCGGAACTACTGGTCGAGGCGGACGACTCGCTGACCTCGCCCGTGTTGGAGCGTTCCCAGTTGGTGCGGTTGATGAAGACGGTGTTGGCCATTCGCCAGCAGGCCAAGCACAAGTCGATCCGCCGCATGGCCGAAACGATGGTCGACCAACTGGTCGAGATCATGCCCGAACTGACCAACATCGGCCCGTGGAACGCGGTGGGCAAGCGTCGCCGCTTGAGCGAGGTGGGCCTGGCGGCCCTGCGGCGACTACCGGAGAGGGTCTTCATCGAGCGCAGTGAGTGATCCTCAGGGGCCGGAAGCAGGGGTCGGGCGGCGAATATGCCGTCGGGCCCCCTTGGTTTTCTTGGCTCCCCCGCTTGACCCGTGGGCCGGAAATCGCCACGATATCGGCTGTCCCCCGCTCCTATTGGGAGAAGGCCCATGCCCATCGACAAACAACGCATCGCTTCTGATTTCACCAACCGCTTCGGCGAGGCGCCTCGTTGGGTTGTCCGCGCCCCGGGCCGGGTCAACCTGATTGGCGAACACACCGACTATAACGACGGCTTCGTGCTGCCGCTGGCCATCGACCGCGCGGTGTGGATCGCCCTGCGGCCGCGCAACGACCGCCGCGTCGTGGTTCACTCGATCGACTTCGACCAGTCGGGCGAGTTCTCGCTGGACGGTTTCAGCCGCGAGCAGGCCGGTTGGATCGAGTATCTCAAGGGCACGGCCTGGAGCTTGCAGGACGCCGGCCACCGCCTGACCGGTTGGGAGGGCGTCGTGGTGGGCGACGTGCCCTTGGGCGCGGGGCTGTCGTCTTCGGCCGCCTTGGAAATGGCCACCGCCCGGGCGTTCGCCGCCGCCGGCAACCTGGCCTGGAACCCGGCTGTCATGGCCAAGCTCGGCCAGCGGGCCGAGAACCAGTGGGTGGGCGTCAATTGCGGCATCATGGACCAGTTGATCTCCGCCGCCGGACGGGCCGATCACGCGCTGCTGATCGACTGCCGCTCCTTGGAAACGCAGCCCGTGCCCTTCCCGCCCGGCGTGGCCGTGGTGGTGCTCGACACGTCGACGCGCCGCGGCCTGGTCGATTCGGCCTATAACCAACGCCGAGCGCAGTGCGAGGCGGCGGCCCGGTTCTTCAAGGTGTCCGCCTTGCGCGACGTAACGATCGAACAGTTCCGGCAATCGGCCGGCGGCTTGGACGCCGTCACTCGCCGCCGCGCGCTGCACGTCATCGGCGAAAACGATCGCACCGTTCGCGCGGCCGACGCCATGCGCCGCGGCGACGCCCAAACGCTGGGCCGATTGATGGATGAAAGCCACGCGAGCCTGCGCGACGATTACGAAGTGTCGAGCGACGCGCTCGATGCGATGGTCGAGTGCGCCGCGGCGCACCCGGCGTGTTACGGCGCGCGGATGACCGGGGCCGGCTTCGGCGGCTGCGCCATGGCGCTGATTCGCGCCGACGCCGACGCGGATTTCGTGCAACGCACGTCCACCGCCTACCAACAGCGCACCGGCCACACGCCGGCCGTGTACGTCTGCCATGCCACCAATGGAGCGGAGGTGGTGTAGAAACCAGAGGTTACTCTCGTTCCCACGCTCCGCGTGGGAACGCATTGGAGGTTGATTCTCGTTCCCACGCTCCGCGTGGGAACGCACCGACACCTAATCGCATCCAAGGAACGCCGTGATGAAACTCATCGCCTATCCGCTGGCGGCGTTGATCGGTTTTTTTGGGCTAATGTTCGTAGTGTCGGGAGCGAAGGGACAGTATTGGCATCTTGTAGTTGGCGTAATCTTGCTGGCCGCAGCCGCGGTGTTGATCTGGCTGGCCCTGCAGCAGCCCAAGCAATCGACCACCACCGTCGTGCAGAAGATCGACCTCTCCGGCGACGTGAAGCTTCAAGACCTCACGTGCCGCGCGTGCGGGGGCACGCTGGGCAAGGAGTCGGTCGCGGTCAAGGCCGGCGCCGTCTTCGTCAATTGCCAGTATTGCGGCGCGACGTATCAGATCGAGGAGGAGCCCAAATGGTGACCGCCGGCCGGACTGCCGGCTGGACACGCCGCGCGGTCGCCGTCGTGCGCGACGACGTGCGCCGTTGGCAGGCGGTTGTCGGCGGCCGATTCTTCTGCAAACCTGGCTTGCGGATGTATCGGGTTCGTCATCCGTCGGGCGGATCGCGCCGCATCCACCTTCGCACTCATGCCGACGGCTCCGCCGTGATGCTGATCGACGTGACCGATGCGATCCACTTGAATCCCACCGCCGCCCTGCTGGCGCGGCTCGCGCTCGAACGCACGCCGGCCGAACATGCCGGCGCGGTGGTCCGCAGCCGGTTCCGCAACGTCGAGGCAGCCGGCCTGCGACGGGAAATCGAGCGGATTTACGCTCTGGTCGATCATTTGGCCAACACCGATGATGTCTGCCCAACCTGCGGCCTGGCCAACGTGCCGCGTCCGCCGCTGTTCAGCGTGCCGGTCGCCGCTCCGTACAAGGTCGATCTGGCTCTGACGTACGGCTGCAACAACGCCTGCCGCCACTGCTACAACCGCTCAGACAGCCGCTTGCGGCTTCGCACAACACATGACAGCCGCTTGCGGTTTCGCACGTGGCGGCGCATATTGCAACGGCTGGCGGCCGTGGGCGTCCCGCAGGTGATCTTCACCGGCGGCGAGCCGACCTTGTTCGAGGGGTTGCCCCGTCTGATTCAAACCGCCGGACGCCTGGGGCTCGTTGCCGGATTGAACACCAACGGCCGGCGGCTGAGCGATCGCGAGTTTGCCGCATCGCTTCGCCGCGCCGGTCTGGACCACGTGCAGATCACGCTCGAATCGCACGAGGCCGGAGTTCACAACGCCATGACCGGCGCCGCTTCGTTCGACGAGACGGTTCGCGGCATCGAAAACTCGCTGGCGGTTGGGCTGCACACGATCACCAACACCACTCTGACGCGGCACAACCTCGGCCAGGCCCTGCAAACCGTCGATTTTCTGCACGGCTTGCGGCTTCGCACCTTCGCCATGAACGGCATGATTCACGCCGGCGGCGGATGCACCAGCGGAGACGCCGTCGCCGTCGAAGAGTTGGGTCCGGTGCTCGTTGCCGTGCGCGATCGCGCCCGGGCGCTGGGGATGCGGTTCCTCTGGTACACGCCGACCGAGTATTGCCGCCTGTCGCCCGTCGAGCTGGAGCTTGGGGCGCGGCGCTGCAACGCGGGCGAGTATTCGATGTGCATTGAGCCCAATGGCGACGTCTTGCCTTGCCAGTCGTATTACACGCCGGTGGGCAACATCCTCCGCGACCCGTGGCAACAAATCTGGCAGAGCGGCTTGTTCCGCAGTTTTCGCCGGCGGGCGGCCGATCCCGCGGCTTGCGGGCTGCCGGAGCGGTGTTGGAATTGTCCCGATCTGCCGCTCTGCGGCGGCGGCTGCCGAATCGAGAGAGAAAACAAGGACTTAGACACCCGCTAACATGCGAATTCCACGATCGCTCGATTTCCTGATCCAGTCCCCGCTGCGTCGCGCGGACATTCAGCCCGGACTGTATCATTACGTCCGCGAGGTGGAAGGGGCCGCGACGCGGTTCCACCTGCGCGTGGACGCCACGGGCAACGGCCTGCTGCTGGCCAATGCGGCGGCCTCGGCGCGGCTGGCCGCTTCGGGCGTGATCATCGCCAAGGGGCTGCTCGACGGCGGCGATCCGGCGGCGGTGGCCCGTCGCGCGCGGGCCTGTTTCCGCCGTGTCAGCGCCGATCAGATCGCCAGCGACGTGGCGGCCGTGCAGCAACTGATCGGCAAGTTGGCGTCGCCCGCGGGCGACTACCCGATTATCAATCTGGCCGACCCGGCGTTCTCGCCGAAGGCCGCGCCGCTGGATCGGCCGATTTCGGCCGACGTGCCGCTTTGCCCGCCGCTGTGGATGATGCCCCTTCTCGACCGGCTCTGGAACTTGGGCATCCCGCACGTAACATTTGCAGTGGGCAACGAGCCGGACCACGGCGCGTTGGTCCGCGCGATCGAGCGGGCCGAAGACCTGGGGCTTATCACCGGCGCCCGCGGACGCGGAACCGACTTGTGCCGCGGCACGCGGATTTCCGAGCTCGCCCGCGCCGGGCTCGACCACCTCGACATCTGCTGCCTGTCGGTGGTCGATGACGTCCACAACAACCTGGCCGGCGACGGCGACCGCCAGCAAGTGCTCCAGGCATTCATCGCGGCGCGGAAGCACGGACTGTGCGCCGTGGCCCAAGTCGCGCTGGTGCGACCGACGTTGCCGACCATCCACGAAACGCTCGAGGCGCTGGCCGGGCGCGGCGTGAGAGACGTCGGCCTGTTCGCCATCGCCACCACCGACGAGGCGGAGGCGGAGGCCGGCGCGCTGCGGGCCGAAGAGTTGACGCCCGTCGCCCGGCTGGTCGAAGAAACGGCCGAGCGGCTGGGCGTGCGGCTGCTGTGGTATCCCACGCTGCGGTTCGCGCGGGGACGGCCGTTGGGCCAGCAGGCCTGCGGCGGCCCGCGGTGCAGCGGCGACACGGCCATCCGCGTCGAGCCCGACGGCTCGGTCATCCCTCCACGCGGACCGTATGTTTCCGCCGGCAACCTGTTGATTGATGATTGGGAGACCATCGAGCGAAGCGAAGTGTTTCAGAATTACCGTCGCCGCATAGAGAGCGACACCCACTGCGACCAGTGCCCCGGCCTGGCGATATGCGCCGCCGACTGCCCGCGCAATCCGGCCGGTTGGGCGGAAGGAGAGTGAATTGTGAAGAGTCGCGATAACCGTTCACAGGGGACTGTCCCGATTTTCGCGGCGCCAGTGACGTTGCTAGGCGAAAGTGCTGGACCGCCGCGAAAATGGGACTGTCCCCCTTGCGCCGCCGTGATCGCCGCAACGGCCGTGTTGTTCGCGATCCTCTCGCCGCCGGCATACGCTCAGGAATACCTGTTCAGCGTGCCGGAACTGCGGATGCAGGCGACGGTCAACACCGACGCCTCGGTGAGTATCGCGTACAACATTAAGTTCGCCAACAGTCCGTCGGGCCATCCGATCGACATCGTCGACATCGGCACGCCGCACGCCGGCTACCGGCTCAACGACATCCGGGCGTGGATCGGCGATCGGCAACTTCGCAACATCCGCCCCTCCACCGTGGTCAAGCCGGGGTTCGAGGTGCATCTTGAAGGCGGCACGATCGGGCCGGGCCAGTCGGGCGAGCTGCGCGTCGAGTTCGCCATGCCGGAGATGGTGTACCAGGACACGACGCGCAAGGATTACGCCTCGTTGAAGATCACGCCCACGTGGTTCGGCTCGCAATACGTGCAGGGCACGACGCAAATCCTGGTGATGATCCAACTGCCCAAGACCGTGCAGCCCGACGAAGCGCTGCACCAAGGCTTGAACTTTACGCAGAAGGCGGCCACAAACAATGGTGCGGTGGTGGGCTGGGACTTCCCCAACGCCCGACTCACCGAGGCCCACAACGTGGCCGTCTCGTTTCCCAAGCGCGACATGCAGCGGGTTGTGGTCATGAGCAACATCGGCCTGCTGCTGAAATGGTTCCGCGAGTCGCCGCAAGCCCGGATCACCTTGGGCGTCATCTTCCTCGCGATGTTCGCCTTTCTGTTCTTTCGTTTCAGCGGCGGCACGGGCTTCTCGGTCTACGTGATTCTTTCGGCCGGGGCGTGCATCTTGTTTGCCGTCAGCCCGGGGTCGCATCTGCTGGCAATGCCGGCGGTCGTGATGCTGATCGGGCTGAACGAATGGTTCCGCGGTAGCCGGCAGTTCCACTACATGCCGCCGATCGCGCAGGTCGAGGGCGGCGGCATCAAGCGCGGCCTGACCGCTCCCGAAGCCGCCGTCCTGTTGGAGTTGCCCGTGGCAAAGGTCCTCTCGCTGGTAATCTTCGGCATGTTGAAGAAGGGCGTTTTGCGCCAGTTGCAGGCCGATCCGCTGGTGGTCGAAGTCGACGAGGCGTTTCAACTCAAGCCCGAGCCCCTGTTGACCAACGAGGACCAGCGGGCGAAGTTCTACAACGAAGCGGCCGTGAAGAAGGGCGTGGTCGTGCAAAGCTACGAGCATCCGTTCCTGTTCCTGTTGCAGAGCAATCCGGGCAAGCCGGCCCGCGAGATCAACTTCGGCCTGCCGCTGAAGCTGCTCATTCAATCGGCCGCGGCCCGGATGAAAGGGTTCGACCTGTCGGAAACGAAGGACTACTATCGCTCGATCATCAGCCGCGCGGCCGAACAGGCCAAGGCCATCGGCGACATCCCCCAACGCGAGCAAACCATCGACCGCAATTTCGAGTGGATTTTGATGGATCCGGGCTATCCCACCGTGTTCACCTACGGGCGGCCGTACCAGCCGATGTGGACGCGCGGATCGACCGTTTCGCTGCCCAGCGGACCCGCCCCAACGCCCAGTATGCCGGGAACGACCAGCTTCGGCGACGTGGCCTCGGGCTTTGCCGGTTGGGCGGAGAACACGATGGGCGGCATGGCCTCGGCCCTCTCGCCGGGATCGCTGAATCTGCCGCACTCCTCCGGCGGCGGCTTCCTCGATCTCAGCGGCGCCGATCACGTGGCCGGCGAGTTCTTTCAGGCGCTCGCCAAATCGGCAACCAGCGGCGGGGGCGGTGGAGGTGGCGGTTGCGCCTGTGCGTGCGCGGGCTGTGCCTGCGCCTGTGCCTGCGCCGGCGGGGGAAGATAAGGATATAGTACTCATCACGCTCCGCGTGATGGATTTCATCACACTCCGCGTAAACGTACTCATCACGCTCCGCGTGATGGATTTCATCACGCTCCGCGTGAACGTACTCATCACGCTCCGCGTGATGGATTTCATCACGCGGAGCGTGATGAGTACTTTAGCTTCGCCATGAACGCCTACAGCACTCCACCAGCGCAGTTTCTCGAACAACAGGCCGAATGGCTGGCGCCTGCGCGGGCGCGGCTGCTGCGGCGGGCGGATATCGCCCGGCGGCGATGCGTGCTCGATCTGGCCTGCGGCTCGGGGGCCGTCACCGAGGAACTGGCTCGCCGTTGCGGCGGCCGGGTCGTGGCCGTCGATTGCGATCGGCGGGCCCTGCAAGATCATCCGCAGGTCTTTCGCGCCGCCGCGCCGATCTGCGCCGCCGCGCCGCAATTGCCCTTCGCCGACGGCTCGTTCGACCTGGTGTTCTGCCAATTCGCGCTGGTGTGGATGGACGCCGCGGCGGCCGTGCGGGAGATTCGCCGCATCTTGCAGCCGGGCGGCGCGCTGGCGGCCATCGAGCCCGACTACGGCGGCATGATCGAGCATCCGCCGGAGATCGCCACGCGCGACCTCTGGCTGGCCGCGCTGCGCCGGGCGGGGGCCGATCCATTGGTCGGCCGGAAGTTGCAGGGTTGGCTTAACGGCGCGGGGTTCGACGTGCGCGTGGACTTGCTCGATCATCTCGCGCCCGCTTCGCCGCTGCGTTTCGACCTGCTGCGCGGACTGCCGCTGAGCGCCGACAAGAGCACCGCGCTGCAACGCGCGGAGGCCGCCGACGCGGGCGTCGGCGAGTCGGCACGCGTCGTTCATTTGCCGATGTTCTTGATCCTCGCGGAAAGAGTCGGCAACGCTTGACCTCTACCTTGCCAAAGATCAATGAGATCAATGTTGGTGCAGCAGTTGTACTGCCGCACCTGCCGAAGGGGTGGCAGTGCAACTGCCACCCCAACATTGGCAATGCACGGGTCAATAATGCGGCCCATCGCTACCAGGTGTCCATTCGCGGGTGTGCGGAAAAAAATGAGCGATTCTCCCGGCATTTGCCCGCCATGCGAGGCGCTCCTAGAATTAGGGTGCCGTGGCGGGGCGGCGAACGCCAGCGAAAGAGCCGGCCATCGGTTGCACGAAACGAAAGGAACCCGCAGATGTTCATTCCGGCAAAACACATTTACGGCGTCCCCGTCGAAGGGATCGACGGCAGGGTGGGAACGGTTTACGACATCTTGTTCGACGATCAGTCGTGGATCGTGAGCCATCTGGTGGTAAAGATGGAGCACTGGTTCTCCGGCCGGCAAGTGTTGCTCTCGCCGGACGTGGTGACGCGGGCGGATTGGGCGGGCAAGCGGCTGCACTTGCGGCTGACGCGGCAGCAGGTCGAGGATTCGCCGAGCGTCGACAGCCAACTCCCCGTGGCGCGCCGGCGCACCCTGGAAGCGGCTCAAGTGCTGGTCTGGGAAGCCTACTGGAGCAACCTTGCCGACGACGCCACCGACATCGAAGGCGATCCGCACCTCCGCAACACCTGGGCGGTCACCGGCCATCGCGTCCGTTGCGCCGACGGCGAACTGGGCCGCATCGACGACTTCTTGATCGACGACGAGACGTGGTTCATCCGCTACCTGGCGCTGGACGCTCGCCATTGGTGGCTGGGCAAGCGCGTGCTGCTGATCGAGCCGATGTGGGTCGAGTCGATCAGTTGGCCGCAGCGGCAGGTGCGATTGACGCTGCCCCGCGAGCAGGTGCAACGTCGCCCGGCCTACGACGGCGCTGCCCTGCCGGCGGCGGATGAACACGTGGCTTCGCCTGCCTGACGAGCCCCCGGCACGGGTGCGAGGCCTTAATGTACTCCTCACGCTCCGCGTGAGGTTGCTGCCGAGGAGCGAGAACAGCGGAACAGGCACGCTATTGGCAGCATGGACAATCCAGACTCTTGCCTATTCTTCCTTAATCGGACCTGTCCCGTTTTCTCTCCGCCCACTCTCTCCCAGAAATCAGTGATGTCCCGTTTTCCGTTCCCTGGTCAGAAAAGCAGAATGTCCCCATTGTTCTGCCCTTATACATCAACAACTCCAATCGTAGCAACTGGCTTGCCCGCAGTGACCGTTTCAATAGTCCCGGGCCACGCAACGCCACGTCCGCTTCTTTTCGCAAAACCACGATCGATTCTGCCAGGCAGCCAACCGATGATCTTGGCCCGCGTTCCAGCGGCGACTGCGTTTACTTGGGCGGTTCTATAACTTCTCTCCGATATGTTTGCCGAGATCCTCGAAAGCCTCCTTGAAAACCGGCCAAACATCCCAAATCCCCTGATTATCGTCCGCATAGGGGTTGTTGCAAGTGTCACGGAGGGCCGGAAAACGGGGGCCGGAAAACGGGACATCACTGATTTTCTTTCAGGGAGGGACCACATTACTGGTGTTCCTGTTCTTTCGGGTGGAGGTGTCATGGGATTCGTTGTGCGGGCGGCTTCGACGACGAAACAACGAGTCGAGACCGCGATTGGCCCGCGTCGGCCATCGTAGCTCTTCGCCCAGGAGGCGGCAAGCTACCGGGAGGACTTGCCGAGTCCCCGCGTTTGGAGGCCGGTTCACGTCACCTTCATTCACTGTACACGCCCACCGAGCAACCCCAACTGGGTCTTGATCGCCCGCTCGACTTCCAGCAAGTCGCCGGGCGACACGCGGCCGATCAGGTTCGACAAGCGGACTTTGCTCACCGTGGCAATCTGGTCGGCCATCGCTTTGCTCCGTTTGCCGTCCAGGGTCACGTAAGCTTCGCTCGGGTAGAGGCGATCCACGTTGCTAGTCAGAGGAACCACCTGCACCCGGTTAAGGTGCCGATTCGAACTGTCGTTGCTGACGATGATCGCCGGCCGTTGCTTGCGGATTTCACCGCCGACGGACGGCTCGAAGTTAACCCACCAGACCTCACCGCGCTGCATCGTAGGCGTCCCCCAACGTGGCCTCGACCCACTCGTGGGCGTCAGCTTCGCGGGCCTCGTCCGCAGCCATCTCGCGATAGGCGGTGTCCAGGTCGGCCTCGGTGACGTGCGGACGCACGAGAGCCTCGATGAAGTGGCCGATGTTTCCTCGGCCTACGACTCTGTGGAGTCCTTCATAAACCCCCTCGTCGAGGGTAATTGTCAGCTTTCTGTGCATGATGCACCTCCATTGATACGTATACTATACGTATTGTAATGCCGCGTTCGTTGGAACGCAAGGCTGCCGGAAGAACTGGCCGCGCCCCCACGTTTGGAGGCCAGTTCACGCCACCTTAATTCACTGTACATGCCGCGTGAATTCACATGGCATGAACTCGGCTTACGTCGTTTCGGCTGGCCGCGCCAGACGACGCAAGTTGTTGGAGTACATTGTCTTGCAGCAAATGGGGCGGCGGACTACGTCGACGTAACTTAATTCCGGTAAATTCACGCTCTTTTCCCCATGAAATGCGGACGGTCGGAATACATGCTAAGTGGTTGGCAACGTTGATGTTACGCGCACGAATTCGGCCCGTTTCGCGACCATTTTACGACAGTACCCACCAATGGGTTGTCCGTGGAATCGGTATTGTACCAGACGAAAGTGCCCGTTTTAAGGCCACTTTTTGGCCACGGCGTCCGGGCCCAATAAGCGCCGAGGGTCAAAGGCTCGCACAAATCTTTTTATTGCCGCGGAATCGCCCATCTACCGGGTAGAGTGCGTGAAACGCACCACCCAGGTAGGGTGTGTCAAACGCACCACAACTTGTAGAGGCCGGTGCGTTTCACGCACCCTACCTGGGATGGGTAAGCAATCCTTGGAGACCCGCTTAGCGCGCATTTCTCACCACGGTGGGGCAGACATTCCTGTCTGCCCTTGAAATGTCGGCAAGCAGGGCCGACAGGAATGTCTGCCCCACCGAACACTCTGTTGTCAAT
>Ga0315287_10000627_pt1 | contig 31025 bp, 16 predicted proteins | sample YL17G11_0_MG_FD_205037 | JGI IMG/M metagenome (GOLD analysis project Ga0315287, IMG submission 205037) | Sediment microbial communities from Yellowstone Lake, YNP, Wyoming, USA - YL17G11_0 | ecosystem: Environmental > Aquatic > Freshwater > Lake > Sediment | place: USA: Wyoming | collected...
TCGCCAGTGCCCAATTCCGGCTGCTGGCGGTGGGGCCCTCCGGCCGGGCCTTCAATTTCTTTGACTGCGAAGACGTCAACCCCCGCGACGCGGCCACGACGCTGCTCTGGTTCGCGCTGAAGACCGGCAATTCGACGTATTACGACCGCAGCTATTTCGAGGCCACACCGGAGGAACGAGGTCCGGTTGACGGGCTGGCCGCGGTGTCGCTGATCTGGCTGGCCCAGTATCAGCCTTCGCCGCCGGTGCCGCTGCCGCGCAACTGGAAAGGCGACGGACCCAACCCGGTGGTCTTTTTCCGTGGCGGCGGCGACCCGGGGCGCTATTACTTCGGCAGCAAAGGTGGGAGCGCCGGCTTGGACCATGGCAACATGGATGCGCTGAACAAGCTCGCTCCCGAGGCAAACATGATCCAGATCGACGGCGGCTGGTGGCCCGAGCGCGGCGATTACAAGAGCGTGCGGCCGGATCTCTTGCCCGGCGGCATCAAATTGGAAGGCCGTCATTCCGTGATTCTGAAATACGACGGTAAAGATTCGTTTGCTCAACTCTGTCAGAAGCTTCAATCACGATGAAATCCGCATCGTCAAAATCCAGTCCGGGAATGGAGGTGAACCGGCGCTATCTCTTGGGCGCAATGGCTGCCGGGCTGGCTTGGGGCTGGGGGGGTGGGGGCGGCCCTGGCCGCGGCGAAAGAGCCGGCGCCGGGCATCACCGTTGAGGTGCTGGCCGACCAGCCGGTCGCGACGGCGCGAAGCCTGATGGAACAGGCGGACGGTTTCCACCGCCTGGCCATCACGCTTTCCAATAATGCAATATGCGGCATCCCATGACTGCCTGTCTCGCTGCCCTGCTGCTGACGCCGCTGCTCGCAATCTCCGCCGCTGCGGCCTCTCGGCCAACAGGCCCGATAAGCATGAGTCCTTCAAGAGAAACTGCTTGCATCCTTGGTGGCAGGTAGGATACCTTAAAGCAGAATGGGCCGGCCGCGTGGGCCGGTCAGGCCGCTAAGCAGATACCCGTGAAGCTGCCCGTTCTGATGATGAAGACGATGCCGTGAGACCAGCCCGCCGTCACCACTTGCCAGGGAACACAGAAGGCAAAGAAGGGAAACAGGTAACCATGAAACCTATGTCCATGCTTCCAACCCATTTCACGAACAGCACAGCCTGCTATTCAAGGGCCGCTTCAGTACCGTCATTCGATGAGTACGGAAGCCGCCTTCGCCGCACCGCGTCCGATGCTTTCCCCTCCGGCATCGGATGGAAGAGGGCCGGGGTGTGGGCGAGGCAGCTGACCTTCTCGCTCTTGCTGCTCGCAAGCCTTTTGTGTCTGACCCCCTTCTCCATCGCGGTTGCGGCCCCCGCCGGCCTGCCCGACACATCGAAGATGAATCTCCTCTTCGTCATCATTGAGGATTGCTACGCCGGCGTCTGGGGCTGTTACGGCAACCCCATCTGCAAGACGCCGAACATGGACCGGTTTGCGCTCACGGCCATGCAGTTCGACCGGGCCTACGTACAGGCGGTGTGCTGCAATCCCTCTCGCACGTCCTTCCTCACCGGCCTGCGCCCGCTGACCTCGCGCGTATGGAACAACGGCCAAGTGATGAGCGAGCAGTTGCCGTCCGGCACGCTCAGTCTGCCCGAACTGCTCAAGAAGAAGGGCCTCCACACCGCGGTCATCGGGAAGTTCTTTCACACAACGGAATACGCCCGACCGCAACTCGCGGCCTTTGACCGCATCGAGCATTACTCGCCGCCGCCGGGCTGGAGCGGGCCGCCGCCCATCCGCAAATTCCAGCCCGTCAAGTCGGGCGAACGTGACCCCGCGCCCGAGGACAGGAACAGCCAGGAATACCGCCTCTGGCGCACCCGTCACTCGGACCGCTACGGCGACTCGGGCAAAGCGCCCGAGGAGGAAGGCGATTACCGCATCTCGCAAACCGCCGTAGCCTTGCTCGAGGAATTCGCCAAGACGAAGCAGCAGTTCTTCCTCTCGGTGCATCAATCTCGCCCGCACACGCCGCTCATCGCGCCGAAGAATTACATCCAGATGTATGATCCCTCGAAGATTCCAGATCCACCCGCGCCGCCTTCGAGCCTCAAGGATTGTCCTTATCCCAAACGCATGACCGGCGGCAACCCGGACATTTTCACGCAAGGCCAGCCCACGCCACAGCAAGCCCGCGAGGCCATCGCCGCCTACTACGCGTGCGTGAGCTTCGTGGACGACAACGTGGGCCGCATCCTCGCCGCGCTGGACAAGCAGGGCCTGGCCGACAACACGATCGTCTTCATCCTGGGCGATCACGGGTGGCATCTGGGCGACCACGGCTTCTGGTCCAAGTATTCGATGCTCGAGGGCACGCGCCGGGCGCCCCTTTGGGTGCGCATTCCCGGCGCGCCCGCCAACGGGAAGGTCTGCCGCGAGTTCGTCGAGTTCGTGGACTTCGTGCCCACCGTGGGCGAGTTGCTCAGTCTGGATGTGCCGAAGAACCTCGAAGGCGTCAGCTTCGCGCCGTTGCTGGCCAACCCGAACAAGCCGTGGAAGCAGGCCGTGTTCATGGTGCAAAGCCCGGACGAGCAGGTCGTGCGCAACAAGCATTACAGCTACATGGAGCTCAAGAAAGGGCCGGTTCCGGTGGCGCTCTACGACCTGGAGAAAGATCCTTGGGAGATTGTGAACCTGGCCAACGATCCCGGGCACGCGAAGGTCCGAGGCGAAATGGCGGCCTTGCTGAGTGCGGGTTGGAAGGCGGCGCTGCCCCCAATGTCCAGTGGGATCGCCAAATGAGTTTGCAACTGCCCGGACGCTTGTTTTCTGCCCCGACCCAGTGCCACTTGGCCGGGCGGTTGCGGGGACACCGAATCATGAAACGAACGGTCATCTTTCTCGCAACTCTGTCTGCCGTGCTGGCTGCCCTGCCGCTGGCCGCCGCCCAGAAGCCAAACATCGTCTTGTTCGTCGCCGACGATATGGGCTTCGCCGACTGCGGCGTGTACGGCTGCAAAGACATTCCCACGCCCAACATTGATGCGCTGGCCAGGAACGGCGTCAGCTTCACACAGGCCTACACGTCCGGTTGCGTGTGCAGTCCGACGCGCGCCGGCTTGATGACCGGCCGTTACCAGCAGCGTTTCGGCTTTGACGCCAACGCGGAAGGCAAGGGTCCGAGCCATAAGGGCCCGCGGGCGCTCGACATTCAACAAGTCACCTTCGCTCAGCACATGAAGGCGCTCGGTTACGCCACCGCGATCTTCGGCAAGTGGCACCTCGGTGCGGAGCCGGGCTACCTGCCGTCCCAGCGGGGCTTTGACGAGTTCTACGGTTTCTTGCCGTTCGGTATTGCGGCGGGCGGCTCGAATGGCGCGCCGATCTATCGCGGCACGAACCTCGTCGAGCGACCCGCAAACCACATGGAGCAATTCTGCGCCGAGGCGCTTTCGTTCATTGATCGGCGCCAGCAGGAGCCGTTCTTCCTTTACCTGCCGTTCCCGGCCGTGCATGGCCCCATGGTCGGCCCGGAACCCTGGCTCACTAGACTTGATGGCGTTGTTCCGATGAACCGCCGCAAGTACGCCGCCGACCTTGCGCAGATGGACGACGTCATCGGTCGCGTCATGGCGCGGTTGCGCGAGCGCGGACTGGAGGACAAGTCGTTGGTCTTCTTCTTGGGCGACAACGGCGGCCAGGGCGGCGCGTCAAACAATGGCGTCTTGCGCGGCACCAAATGGACGCTGTGGGACGGCGGCATCCACGTCCCCTTCGTTGCGCAATGGAAGGGCCGCATCCCTGCCGGGCGCGTGCTGGAGCATCCGGTCATCCAGGTGGATATCCTACCCACCGCCATCGCGGCCGCCGGTGCCGAGATCAAGCCTGAGTGGAAACTCGACGGTGTGAATCTGCTGCCCTGTCTCGAAGGAAGAACGACGACCGCTCCACACGACGCCCTGTACTGGCGTTTTGGAGTCCAGTACGCCATCCGCCAGGGCGAGTGGAAGCTGGTTAAGCCGCATATCAACAGCGAACCGCTCCTGTTCAACTTGACTCAGGATCCTGGCGAGAAAAGCGATCTTGCCTCCGCGCAACCACAGAAAGCAAAGCAGCTTCAAACCCTCTGGGATACATGGAACGCAAGCAACGAACCGCCCCGATGGATTGACCTTCGCTGGAACGGGGACGGCTGGCGGACCCCCAAAACCGCCCCGCAGCAAGGCAAAGCCCCCGAGACAAACAACAAATGAAGGATCACGACACGAAACGAATCCTGGTCCTCTTCTTTGCATCGCTCTGCGTGCTGGGCGGCCGTTCCCACGCCTCGGACGCTCGCAAGCCCAACATCCTCTGGATCTCCAGCGAAGATCACGGTCCGCAGATGGGCTGCTACGGCGACACCTTCGCGACCACACCCAACGTGGACCAGCTCGACGCCCGCGGGATGCTCTTCAAGCACGCGTGGTCCGCCGCGCCCGTGTGCGCCCCGACCCGCACCACGATTATCACGGGCCTGTTCGCGCCGGCGCTGGGCGCCGAACACATGCGCAGCGAAGTGCCCATGCCCGCCGGCCAGAAGATGTTTCCGCAGTTCCTCCGCGAGGCCGGCTACTACTGCTCCAACAACAGCAAGGAAGACTACAACGTGACCAAACCCGGCCAGGTCTGGGATCAATCCTCCACGAAGGCGCACTGGAAGAACCGCGCGCCCGGCCAACCATTCTTCGCCGTGTTCAACGCGGTCGCCAGCCACGAAAGCCGGCTCCGCGCCCGTCCACACAAGGCCGTCCATGATCCGGCCAAGGTCCGCGTTCCCGCCTATCATCCCGACACGCCCGAGGTCCGGCAGGATTGGGCCCAGTACTACGACACGGTCACCGAGGCCGACGCCATCGCGGGCCAGCATCTCAAGGAACTCGCGGACGCGGGTCTCGCTGAGGACACGATTGTGTTCTATTGGGCAGACCACGGCAGCGGCATGCCGCGCAGCAAGCGGTGGCCGTGCAACTCCGGTTTGCAGGTGCCAGTGGTGGTCTATTTTCCGGAGAAGTGGCGGCAGCTCGCGCCAAAGGAATATGTGCCCGGCGCCAAATCGGATCGCTTGATCAGCTTCGTGGACTTTGCGCCCACCTTGCTCAGTTTGGCGGGCCTCCAACCGCCCGAGTGGATGCACGGACACGCCATCGCCGGAAAATTCCAGGAAGCCCCGCAGCCTTTCATCTACGGCTTCCGTGGTCGCATGGACGAACGGCCCGATGTGGTCCGCAGCGTGACGGATGGCCGCTATGTCTATCTGCGCAATTACATGCCGCACCGCTCGCAGGGCCAGCATGTGAATTTCCAGTTCGCGACGCCGACCACCAGAATCTGGTGGCAGCTTTTCACCGAAGGCAAGGCGATTGAAGCGCAATCGCTCTTCTGGAAAACCCCCAAGGCCCCGGAAGAACTCTACGACCTGGAAAACGATCCCGACGAAGTCCACAACCTGGCCGCTGTGCCCGAGCACCAGACCACGCTGAAAAGACTCCAACAGGCCGAACAGGACCTCTCGCGAAGAATCCGCGACACCGGTTTTCTGACTGAGGCCGAGGTGCATGAGCGTTCCGGAAACGATTCGCCCTACGCCATGGGCCACGATCCCAAGCGCTATGATTTCGAACGCATCTTCGCCGCCGCCGAACTCGCCTCCTCGCTGAAGCCTGACGCGGTCCCGGAGCTGAAGAAATTTCTGAGCGACGCCGACAGCGGTGTTCGCTACTGGGGCGCGGCCGGCCTACTAATGCGCGGCCAGGCGGCGGTGGATGCCAGCAAGGCCGAACTTCTCGCCGCGCTCGCGGATTCCTCCGCCAGCGTGCGAGTGGCCGCCGCCGAAGCTCTCGGAAGATATGGCGCCGCGTCCGATCTTCAACGCGCTTTGGCGACGTTGAAAGAAGCCGCTGATCCCACCCGGACCAGCGCCTACGCCGGCATCGCCGCGATGAACTCCCTGGATGCGCTCGGGCCGAAGGCCGCTCCTCTTGTTGACTCCATCCGGACCATGCCAACAAGGGATCCCAAAGCCGCGGGCCGCGCCAATGGATACCTGAGCCGCTTGCAAACCGATCTTCTCAATCGTTTCAACGCCGGCAAGGCGGAGGACGCGGGCAAAGCCGGGAAGGCAAGAAAGAAGAAAGCAGGGGGGTAACCGCGCCACGCTCGCCGAGGAACCCAACCACTGGAGAATTCAAATGAAACAAATCTCTACCGAACGGCGTCTTGACGAGTGATTCAATAATAATGCTATGAAGAAGCGGACAAAGATATTTGGCATCGGACTGGGAGTTGCCTTGGGATGTTTTGGCCAAGCTGCTGTGGCAGCAGACGATGCATTGGGCAGCAGTTTTGCCCGGCCGCCCGAGTCCGCCAAGCCGCTGACATGGTGGCATTGGCTGGACGGCAACATCACCAAGGAAGGCATCACCGGCGATTGGGAGTCCATGAAGCGGGCGGGACTGGGCGGCGCGTACTTGTTCAACTGCGGCGTTGGCATGCCCAAAGGCCCGATCAAGTTCATGGAGTCGAACTGGCTTGAAATGATGGACCACACCGTCCACGAGGCGGAACGGCTGGGCTTGAAATTCGGCGTCCACAACTGCGACGGCTTTTCGCAGAGCGGTGGGCCGTGGATGACACCGGAAACTTCCATGAAGGAACTGACGTGGACGGCCACCGACGCGGCCGGCGGAACAGAGTTCAACGCGGTGCTGGCGATACCGGTGTCGAAGGAGGATTTCTACCGCGACATCGCCGTCATCGCGTTTCCGTTGCCGCAACGCGAACGCCTCAGCGGGCCGGGCACGGACACGACGTTGCGCGGCACGCTCAACCCGGCGGAACTGGCCCAACTCGCCGACGGCAAGCCGCAGACGAAAGTCGAGTTTCCCGTGCCTGCGGGCAGCAACGTCGTGGAGTTCGTGTTCAGCAAGGCGCGGACGGTGCGCTCGCTGGTTTGCCGCAACGCCGCGCCGCACCGTTGGGAGGATGACTTTTCGATTCAGATGGAGGTGTCGGAGGACGGCATGAAGTTTCGGCCGGTTGGCACGTTCACCGCCAACTGGGACATGATCGGCGGCGGCGCGGTCACCGTGGCTTGCGAGGAAGCGACCGGCAAAGTGTTCCGGCTTTGGTTCCGCAACCCGTGGCCGGTGAGCATCGGCGAGATCGAGTTGAGCGAGGCGGCTCATGTGCATTTCGCGGAGGCCAAAGCCGCGCACCTATGCAGCCGGGGCCACGGAGCCGAGCGCCGTCATCACGATGCGTATCCGGGGCCGGATCGCGGACGCGCGCTGGCCGCCGAACTTGTGGTGGCCCGCGGCGCGGTCACAAACCTGACGTCACAGATGGACAAGGACGGTCGCCTGAAATGGCAGGCACCCCCGGGTCGCTGGCGCATCCTCCGCGTCGGCTTCACGAGCAACGGCCATTACGTTTCACCGGCCACGCCCGAGGGCCGCGGGTTGGAGTGCGACAAGCTGGATGCGAAAGTCGTGCGCTTCCACCTGGAGCAATACGTCGGCAAATTACTCGAACGTTTTGGGCCGGCGGCGGGCAAGACGCTCGCGGCCATGGAAGTGGACAGTTGGGAATGCGGCATCCAGAACTGGACCGCCGGATTCGAGCAGCGCTTCCGTGATCGGCTGGGCTACGATCTGTTGCCGTTTCTGCCGACGCTGCTGGAAGGATGGATCGTGGACAGCGCGGATGTCTCGGAACGCGCGCTGTGGGACTGGCGGCGGTTTTTGTCCGATCAATTTTCGGAATGTTATTTCGGCGTGGTGGCACGCTTCGCCGAGGAGAAAGGCCTCACCTACGTTGGTGAATCCACCGGTCGCCAGCAGTTCCTCTATGACGTGGCCAGCATGAGAAACAGCGCCGTGCCGATGGGCGAGTTCTGGAATGACCGCGGGACGGGGCAGGGCGTGCGGGTGGACAACAAGGTGGCCTCGTCCATCGCGCATACAACCGGCAAAAACATCATCGCCTCGGAGGCCTACACCTCGGGCGGAGAAGCCGCCGGCTGGCACAATCATCCGTTCAGCATGAAGCCGCTCGGCGACCGCGCGTTCTGCGCCGGCGTCAACCAGTTCGTCTTTCACACCTTCGCGCACCAGCCCTATCGAGCCACCGGGCCGGGGTTCACGTTTGCGTCGTGGGGGCTCAACTTCAATCGCGCCAACACCTGGTGGGAACCGGGCCGCGCGTGGATGGAATACCTGACGCGCTGCAACCACTTGCTTCGAGAAGGCAAGTCGGTGGCCGACGTGCTGTTCTTCGTCGGCGAAGACGTGCCCAACCGCATCGCGTGGCGCGATGAACTGCGCCCCGTGCTGCCGCCGGGCTACGACTTCGACGGCTGTGACGCGCGGGCGGTGCTGGAGGCGCGCGTGGAAAATGGCCGCATCGTGCTGCCGAGCGGAACCGAGTATCGCGTGCTGCTGCTGCCCAATCTGCCCACGATGCGGCCTGTGGTCCTGAAGAAGATTCGCGAACTCGTGGCGGCGGGAGCGGTGGTGCTGGGGCCGCGACCGAAGCAATCGCCGAGTCTGCGCGATGTGGGCGATGGCGACCAAACCGTGCGCCAGCTTGCGGAGGAACTCTGGGGCGGCGCGAGCGGACGCGTGTTCAGCGGCATTTCGTTCGAGGAGCTTTTCCAGCGCATTGGCCTGGCGCCGGATTTCGAGTCGCGCGCCTCCGCACTCGACGCGGAAGTTCTCTTCACGCATCGGCGTGTGGGTGAGACGGAGATCTATTTCTTGTCGAACCAGAGGAACCACTTCGAGGATGTCAGCGCGGTGTTCCGGGTCGCCGGGCGCGCGCCGGAATTGTGGGATCCGACGACGGGCGCGACCACGCGTCCAGGCTTGTTCAACGTCGAGGGCGGGCGTACGACGGTGCCGCTGAGGTTGGAGCCGAATGGCTCGGCTTTCGTCGTCTTCCGCGAGCGGTTGCCGGCGCGACACGTTGTATCCATCGCCGCGGAACAAAGCGGCGGCTCCGCCGCCAGTCGCGCGGTGGCGGCTCCGTCGGCGGGTGTGGAGTCGGTCAAAGACACGTTCACACTGAGCCTGTGGGTGAAGCCGGAGGGCGACATTCCGTTGCCCGCCGAGCGCAAACAACCGGTGGCCTTCACGGGACAGAACTGGGCGGTCCACGCGCAGCCGGGCCATCTGGTGTTTGGCGAGGGGCATGCCGGGTGCGGCCTGGGCGTGGGTCGCAACGGCGTCTGCGTCTTCGAGCACTCGGCGCGCTACGCTCCGGCCGTGATCACGCATGCCGCCGAGATCAAAGATTGGACGCATCTGGCGCTGGTGTATGTCGCCGGGGTGCCGCGATTGTTTGTGAACGGCGTCGAGGTCCGCCAAGGCGTGAAAGGCCCTCACCTCGTTCACGCTGCCACCGCCAAGACCGGCCCGGCGTTTCACGGGCAACGCTCGGCCCTCCAGCTTTTCGAGCGTGCGCTCGCGTTGCCGGAAATTGCCGCGCTGGCCGCGAACCCGCCCGGCGCGTCGGCCGCGACCCTCGCGCCTGAACTGGAGCGGACGGCCGACGGCAAGCTGTTTGCGCGGTGCTGGAAATCGGAAACGCGCACGGTGGTTTTCAACGACGGGCAGCGCGCGGAGATCAAAGCTTCCGCAGTGCCCGAGCCGATGTTGGTGAACGGTCCGTGGCAGGTGAGTTTTCCGCCGGGCCTGGGCGCGCCGGCCACGGCAAAGTTTGACCAGTTGAGTTCGTGGTCGGAACACGCCATGCCGGGCATCCGGTTCTTCTCCGGCACGGCGACCTATCAGAAAGAAATCGAAATCCCGGCGGCTCTGCTGGGCGCAAATCGGGAACTGCATCTCGACTTGGGCGAAGTCTCCGTCATGGCCGAGGTCAGCTTGAATGGGAGCGATTTGGGCATTCTCTGGAAGCCGCCGTTTCGCGTGCGCGTGGACGGTGTCGGCAAAGCGGGCGCTAATCGTCTGGTCGTGCGCGTCACGAATCTCTGGCGCAACCGCATGATCGGTGACGCCTCTCTGCCCGACGACGACATCGAGTGGAGCCAGGCGCGGCGCCGAGGAGCCTATCCCGCGAAATGGCCGGACTGGCTGGTCGAGGGCCAGCCGCGTCCCAGTGCTCGCATCGCTTTCTGTACGCGCAAGGATATCTATGCGAAGGACGACGCGCTGCTGCCTTCCGGTCTGCTCGGCCCGGTGACGCTGCGCGTGCTGGAGCGAGTGACTGTGAAATAGTTACAAACCCAAACATCGAATTGGACTATGAACTCCAACCCCAACCGCATCTTCACGCTCCTCGCCGTCCTGCTGCTGGCGCCGCTGACCGCGCTGCACGCGGCGGATCTGCCGCCGAACAAGCCTAACATCATCGTCATCCTCGTGGATGACATGGGCTTCTCCGACCTCGGCTGCTACGGCAGCGAGATCGAGACTCCCCATCTCGACAAGCTGGCGGCGGGTGGCTTGCGCTTCTCACAATTCTACAACACCGCCAAGTGTCACTCCTCACGCATCAGTTTGCTCACGGGCCGGTATCCCTATCAGGCGGGAAATACGAGCTTGCAGCGTTCCGTCACGATGCCGGAGGTGCTGGGAGCAGCCGGTTATTTCACGGCCATGACCGGCAAATGGCACTTGAACGATCAGCCAACCGACTTCGGCTTCCAGCGTTACTTCGGGCACCTCAGCGGAAGCTGCAATTACTTCAAGGGCGACGACACCTTTCGTCTCAATGGCCAGCCGTGGCCGGTGCCAGCGGAGGGTTTCTACACCACAGTGGCCAACGTGGATTACGCGGTGAAGTTTCTTGGCGAGGCGCGCGCGGAGAAGAAGCCCTGGTTTCTTTATGTCGCCTTCAATGCTCCGCATGCTCCGCTGCAACCGATGGAAGCGGATTATAAGAAGTATCTTGGGCGTTATGAGGTGGGCTGGGATGTGATCCGCAGTGCGCGCCAGCAAAAACAGAATAAGCTCGGTTTGTTTGGCGCTCCGGTCACAGCCGCGCCGCGCCCGGAGCACATACCGGCTTGGGATTCGTTGCCCCCGGAAACCAAGGACTGGGAGGCAAGGCGGATGGCGGCTTATGCGGGCATGATTGATCGCGTGGATCAAGAGATTGGGCGATTGATCGGGGATCTGCGGGCCCACGACGAGTTGGACAATACGCTGATCCTCTTTTTGTCCGATAACGGAGCCTGTCCCTATGATCGCAGAAATTACCGCATGAATGCGCAGCCTTATGATGGGGAGACCATCTGGACCGATAGCACGGGCTGGGCTTGGGCACGCAACACGCCGTTTCGCTTCTACAAGCAGAACCAGTTCGAAGGCGGCATCACCACGCCCGCCATCGTCCATTGGCCTCAGGGCATAAAGGCCAAGGCAGGGAGCATTACGGCCACCCCCTCTCATCTGATCGATGTCCTGCCGACACTGACCGAGGTGAGCGGCGCCTCTGTCCCCTCAGCCTGGCCTGGACGCGAGCTTGCTCCCCTGGCCGGTGTGTCGCTTGGCCCGGTCTTCGCCGGGGGCACGCTTCCACGACGCCCGCTCTATTTCCTCTTCAACACCGATCGCGGTCTGCGCGAGGGCGATTGGAAGCTGACGAGCTTTCAGAGCAATCCGTGGGAACTCTACAACCTGGCCGAAGACCGGACCGAACAGCATGACCTCGCAGCAAAGCACCCGGAAGTACGAGATCGTCTCGCAAAGCAATGGTTCCAGATGGCCAAAGATGTCGATATGGCTCCAGCCGCCCGGCGTACACCCGTTCTCGAAACGGCCAAGCCTGTGTCCCACCCGGAGTGGACTGGCTACGATACGTCGCAGGGCGGTAAGCCAAAGAAAGACCGCGAAAAGAAAGCCGCCAAGGCACCTCTGGAAAGCAAAGGTAACTGACCGATGAAACACCTCCGCTTTCTCATCGCGGCTCTGCTGCTCTCGCCTATTGTGGCTCTCCAAGGAGCTGATTTGGCTCCGCCAGCGAACAAGCCAAACATCGTCTTCGTTCTGACCGACGATCAGCGGCAACCCCCATTTCCCCGCCTTCCGGTCCGGCCACCGGCTTTCTCGACGGCCTTCACCCAAAAGCAATTTCCTAGCAATCCCAGCCTCGATTTGATCTAACAAACCATGATCATGGAAAACATCCCCGCCACCCTGCTCCTCGGCGCCATCGCCGCGCTACTCCCGGTTGCAGGGCTCGCGCAAGCCGTGCCCACCACGACCGTGCAGCCCTCCGACAATGGCACCGCCTTGATCAATCCCGGCATGGGCTGGACGATGCACTATTACTCGAATGTCGCCCGCAACTACGGATGCCGCCTGACACCCGCCGACACGCTGGACGATTTCCCCGGCCTCTCCACCGTATATCTCCGCCTGCCCTGGGCATATCTCGAACCCGAAGAGGGAAAATTCAACTGGGCGATCTTCGACACTCCCGCCCAGCGCTGGATCGCGAAGGGCAAGCGGATCGCGCTGCGGGTCACCTGTTCCGAGAATTGGATGACCTACGCCACGCCGAAGTGGGTCAAGGATGCCGGAGCCAAGGGCGTGTTCTATCAATACGGCAAAGGCCGCGTCGAGTCGGGCGGTGCGTGGGATCCGTTTTTCGATGATCCCGTTTTCATCGCCAAACTCGACGCGTTCCTCGGCGATTACGCGAAACGCTACGACGGCAACCCCAATGTCGAGTTTGTCGATGTGGGCACCTTCGGCCTCTGGGGCGAGGGGCATACCCACGCCAGCAGCCAGCAGGACAAGTTCGAACTCCAGAAGCTGCATATCGACCTGCACTTGAAACACTTCAAAAAGACTCTGTTATGCATCTCCGATGACTTCGCCGGCCATAACAAACCGGGCGAACGCTTCCCCATTACCGACTACGCCTTTTCCAAAGGCATCACCCTCCGGGACGACAGCATCCTTGCCTCCCCCAAGGGCCCGCCGTGGTTTCACGCCGAAATGGCCGGGCTTTTCTGGCCGCGATTCCCGGTCATCCTCGAGCACCAGCATTACGGCCCCGCCAAACAACACCGCAGGTGGAATCCGGAAACGATCATCGCTTCGGTCGAGGCCTACCACGCCAGCTTCATGTCGATCCATGCGTTTCCAAGGGAGTATCTCAACGAAAACCGCGACATGATCGACCGGATCAACCAGCGGATGGGATACCGGATCATGCCGGTCAGCGTGACCTGGCCTGCCAGCGTGCCGATCGCCACGCCACAGAAAGCGTTCACGGAATACAAGGATCTCACCCGCCACGGCGATATGAAGAGCCGTTTCAAGGTGCGATGGTCGTGGGCAAACAAGGGAGTCGCCCCGTGTTATCCCGGCGGCCACCCGACCCTGACGCTCAAGGATGCGGAAGGGGGCATTGTCGCCGTGCTGGTGGACGAGACGCTCAACCTGCGCGACCTGAAGACGGGCCAGACGGGTGCGGCACCTTTTACTGAGCATGAAAGCGAGTTCCTCACCGGCCTGTATGCGCCCACCACACGACCCGGCCGCTACGATCTGTATCTATCCGTTGGCCGTCGCGACGGCACTCCCGAGATCGCATTGCCGCTGACCGATGACGACGGGCAGCGAAGATACAAACTCGGGCAGATCGATCTTACCGCGAAGGACACTCCCTGAATTTAACTCAAATCCCCTTCAACACGACCGCATACCGACCCCAAGAAATGATATCTCCCAATCCAACCAGGAAACCAATCCAACGATGAAAACGATCCCCGCCCTGCTTAACCGGGAAAGGAACAGATCCGCCATGAACCACTTCATCACTCACCTCACTGCTCTGCTGCTCCTGGTTCTCGCCGCATTTTGGTCTCCACTTGTCGCGGCGGAATCCCGCCCGAACGTGGTGATGATACTAACTGACGACCAGCGCCACGACGCAGCCGGCTTCACCGGCAACACCGCCATCCACACACCGAATCTCGACCGCCTGGCCAAGGCCGGCCTCATCTTCAAGAACTGTTTCGTCAACACTTCCATCTGCGCCGTCAACCGCGCCAATCTCATGGCCGGTCAATACCCGTCGCGCCATGGCATTGACGATTTCTACAAAACGTTCACCGCCGGCCAACTGAATCAAACCGTGCCCGCACGCCTCCGTGCCGCCGGCTATCAAACCGCCTTCTTCGGCAAGTGGGGGATCGGCGACGGCCCGGTCCCCACCGCCAAGGGTGCCGCCGTCTTCGATTACTGGGCTGGACAACCCATGCAAACGTGTTTCTTCCACGAGGCCGATTGCAAATACGTTCGCTCTAGCGGATTTGATCGCCCGCTCGACAATCTCTGCGACTGCCCTGCGGACAGCGCCGGGGCGAATGGTTTCCGCAACCGGATCGGCAAAGCGAACCTGACCGATCCACTCCACGTCGATTCCCAAGTCACCCCGCAACAGGTCGCGCGTTTCCTGGACGGCCGTGATGCCGGCAAGCCCTTCGCCCTGATGGTCTTTTTCAAAGCGCCACATTCACCCTTCGCGGATTGGGACCCATCCCTGAAGCAACTCACGGAAGGTCGGCAACTGCCCGTCCCGGCCGCTGCCACGCTCGACAATGCGCTCAAGGAGCCCGCGATTGTCCGTGAATCCCTCGGCGCCAAGGAAGGAATGCGTTTTCTAACCAAGCCGGAACTGCAGGCCAGCCATCTCCGCGATTACTACCGGCTCGTCGCCAGCATGGACCTCGGCGTCGGTCGCATCATGGAAGAATTGAAGAAGCGCGGTCTGGCCGATAACACCGTCATCCTCTTCACCTCCGACAACGGCCACTGCATCGGCGAGCACGGGCTCCATGGCAAATGGCTCATGTATGAACCGTCCCTCCGCGTGCCCGGCTTCATCATGGATCCCCGCCGGCCCGGCGGAAAAGCCACCGACCGACTGGTGATCACCACGGATTTTTCCACCACCCTGCTGGCGCTGGCGGGTCTGGAAATCCCAAGTTCCATGACCGGCCGCGACCTCACCCAACTCGTCAATGACCCGGCTGCCGCCTGGCGTGAGGATTTTTTCTACGATCACCCGTACAGCCACAAGGGTGCCATCCCCCGCACCATTGGCGTCCGCACCGCCACCCACACCTACACCCGCTACATCGATCCCAGGCCCCCATTCGAGCAACTCTTCGATTTGCAGGCGGATCCGGATCAACTCCGCAATCTCGCCGGGGATCCCGCCCATGCCGGGCTCCTCGAAAAGCTCCTCCACCGCTGTAATCAACTCGCCGCCGAAGTCGGCCCGTCACCCCAATCCACCACCCCATGAGGCTTCTATCTATGCGCATATTCCTAACCGCCCTGCTGCTCGCGCCGCTGGCCGCGCTCAGCGCCGCTGACACGCAAGGCAAGAAGCCCAACGTCCTCGTCATTCTCGCGGACGACATGGGCTATGGCGACACCGGATTCAACGGCAGCAAGGACATCCAGACGCCGGCGATTGATTCCATCGCCAGGAACGGCGTGCGGTTCAGCGCCGGTTACGTCACCGCGCCGCAATGCGCCCCGTCGCGCTGCGGATTGTTGAGCGGGCGTTACCAAAATGAATTCGGCTGCGAGGTCAACACCGACATCGACAAACATGGCATCCCCGTCGGCCTGCGGCTCTTTGGCGATTACCTGCATCCGGCAGGCTACCGCACGGGCCTTGTCGGCAAATGGCATCTTGGCGAGACGCCCCAATGTCATCCGAACCGGCGCGGGTTTGACGATTTTTTTGGCTTTGTGACTGGCGGGCATATCTATTATTGCGACCAGTTGCTCGCCACGCCGCCTCCCGAAAAACGTATTTATTATAAGTTGCTGGAGCGCAATGGTGTGCTGGAGAAAAACACCGGCTATCTCACCACGGTGTTGGGTCGCGAGTGCGCCGACTTCATCCATCGCCAAGAAGATCAGCCGTGGTTTATGTATGCAGCCTTCAATGCGCCGCACACCCCTTTGCAGGCCACGCCGGAATTGCTGGATCGGGTGAAACACATTTCAGACACGCAGCGCCGCACTTACGCGGCAATGGTCGTTGGCCTAGACGATGCGGTCGGCAAAATTCTGGCGCAGCTCAAAGCCGATGGCCTTGAAGAGCGCACCCTCGTTGTTTTCCTGAGCGACAACGGCGGGCCGACGGATAAGAGCAGCGCCAGCAACGCGCCGTTGCGTGGCGTGAAGGGCGATACGCTCGAAGGCGGCATCCGCGTGCCGTTCGCGATGCAGTGGAAAGGCGTCATTCCTGCCGACCAAACGATTGACTCGCCGGTGTCATCGCTGGATTTGTTGCCGACGGCAATGGCGGCGGCGGGCACGGAGATTCCCAACGACGCGGCGTTCGCCGGAATGAATTTATTGCCGCTGCTCACCGGCAAGGCAAAGGCCGAGCCGCGTACGCTGAGGTGGCGGTTTCCGATGCGAGATCTTTGGGCGGTCCGCCAGGGCGATTTTAAGCTGGTGAAGGAGTGGACTCGAGGCCAGTCGAAGGAATCCTCCAGCCAAAAGCAGCCGGATGCGAAAAACAATATCGAACTGTATCAGCTGAACGCGGACATTGCGGAGAGCAACGACCTTTCGGCCAGCCAGCCGGAAAAACGGAAGAAACTTCAATCCGCTTACGATGCGTGGAACGCCTCGCTGCCCGCACAGCACACGGAGGGCAAGGCTTCAAAAGAGGAGTAAGTCAGCGAGCGATTCCGGAAGCCAAATACGAGAACCCAAAATGAAAAGCACAACCTCACTGATTCTCTTTGAAAAACACATGAAACACACCCTCATTCGCCTCGCCGCCCTGCTGCTCGCGCCGCTGGCGGCATCAGCACTCGCTGAAACCGTCCCAACCAACATCGTTCTCCACGACGAACAGGGCCGCGAAATGGTTCTGGGCGGATATGTCACTCTAACCGAGGACGGCAAGGGCACCATTCACTACACCCTGGACGATTACCGGCGCATGGTCCGCATGGGGGCCAGCTTCCAGGTGATCTGCACGACGCTGGGACGGCTTGGCGGCTGGCCCGGGAAGGAAGGAGACGCCACCTATCCCGCGCAACTCGACGCGATGGTTCGCATGGGACGCGAGGCCGGACTCAAGACGGTATTCAAACTGGTCGTTTATGACATCCGGCCCTTTGGTAGCGCCCAGTGGGATGCCATCTATCAAAACACCGACGGCACCCAGGACGCGGTGATGGCGGCCTGGAGCAAGCTCTGGATCCGCTACAAGGACGAGCCGTCGGTTGTCGGCTACGATCTGCTCAACGAGCCGCAGCGCGGGCTTGATCCCGACGAGGAACGCTGCTGCCGGGAACAACTGCTCCCGACACTGCGGCGAATGGCCGATGCCATGCATGCCGTCAGCCCAGCCAAGTGGGCGCTCTATCAGCCCTTGTATCGCGAGACGGGCGCAGGTGACGGTCCGTTCTTGCCGATGAAGGAACCCTTCGGACGAGAGCGCGTCATCTATGCGCCACACCTTTACTCGATGGATCTGACAATGATGAACAAAACGCTCGACCGCTACCTGCGCGAGGCCGCGCTTTCTAACGCGCCGCTCCTGCTCGGCGAGTGGGGACCGGCCACCGACATCGCGGTGGATACCGATCCGCAGAAGCAGGAACGCTACACCAAGGTCTATCAGGCGACCGCCAATGCCCTCGACCAGCGCGGTATCGGAGGGATCAAAGCCTGGTTCTGCGGCACGCGAGCGCCGCTCAAGTCAAAGAAGCGGCCGAAGCCATTCACCTGGGCCATCTTTTCGGACACCGACCCGGTCGGACAAATCGAGCGGAAATATATCACCGACGCGCTGGCCCGCCCGCGTCCGCTGGCCGTCGCCGGCCACCTCGAACGCCACGGTTTTGACTTCGCCACGCGTACCCTGGAAGTTAGCCTCAAACCTGACACCAAACCCGGCAGCACGGAGATCTTCGTGTCGGCGGATCGCTATTATCCCGGCGGCTTCCGCGTCGAAGTGGGGGCGGGTTTGGCGCTCGCTTTGAAGCCGGGCGCGGCAGAATTGAGCCTGCTGAACTCCGCCGATGAAACCAACCGCGAACAGGCGACTCTGGTGCATTGGGACACCGATTCACAACACCTCGTCATCAAGAAATGGATTGTGAAGTCCCCTTCGCTGACCGTAACAATCTCGCCGCTGCCGAAGCGCCCATGAAACTGCTACTTGAAGAACAACCATGAAACACACCCTCACCCTCCTAACCGCCCTGCTCCTCGCGCCACTTGCCGCGCTGCACGCAGCGACCCCGCTTGCGGACCCGATGTCGCAGATGGACTCACTTTGGATGCAGTTTTCCAATCCGCCCATGAAGGCGCGGATGATGCGGATCGAACACGGATGGACTGCGGATCCGGAGCAGGTGAAGGCGAAGGTTGCCCGCATGAAGGCGCTGGGGTTTGGGGGATGTGTGAGCAGTCTGCCGTGTGTGCAGGGTTATGCCACCAGCGACGAGAATTTCCGGTCGCTGGAGGTGGCTGCGTCAGAACTGCAACGATTGGGCATGGTCAACTGGTTTTATGATGAAAACGGCTATCCATCGGGCCGGGCCGGCAGCTTGGTTTTGGAACAGAATCCCGAGCTGACCACCAAGGGATTGTTCTTCGCTGTCAGCAGCCTGGCAGGCGGTCATCACGTGGTGAGTCTGCCGCCCGGTCTGTTGCTGAGCGCGGTCGCTTATGGCCAACCGGGCGAATCGTTCACCCGCTTTACCCGGATCGACGGCAAGTTGGAAATGGATCTACCGAAAGGCAAGTGGACGCTGGTGGCGATCACCACCGGTTCCGTGTTCGAGAACACCCAGACGTGGCAGGCGGCTTCCCCGCGCAACCTGCCGTATGTGGACATGTTGAATCCCGAAACCAGCCGGCGATTCATTGAGATCACCCACAAACAGGTGGTCGGGAGAATCGTCAAGAACCATCCCGGACTGTTCTGGGCAACCTTTACGGATGAACCGTCCACCGGTGCCATGTTCTTCCATCCGATGCCCTATGGGGTCCTGCCGTGGAGCGCCATTTTCCGGGAACAGTTCCAGGCCCGGCGCGGATACAATCTCGTCCCCAAGCTAAGTGCGCTGGCAGGAGATTACATTCCGGATGCGCCACGGGTGCGGGTCGATTACTACCAAACCATCAAGGAGTTGTTCATCGAAAACTTCTTCAAGCCGCTGGTCGGCCAGCAGTTGGGCAAGAGCGGCGGGCATGCGTTGCTGGAGGAGAACGTGCTGCATCATCCGCAACTCTACGGGGATTTGTTCGCCTGCCTGCGCGCCTTGGAAATCCCGGGCATTGATGTGTTGAGTTCCAAGCCGGAGACTCCCCGGACAGGGACGCTGATGGGGATGGACGGGCACGTGCCGTATGACGCGGCCCGCTTTGCCAGCAGTGCGGCCCAATTGAACGGTCACGCCGAAGTGATGTGCGAGGTGAGCGATCACATCCAGAATGTTCATGGCACTATTGTGACGGAAGCGCAGTTCCGCGGAACCTACAACCGGCTGCTCTGGGGCGGCATTACGGCTTGGAACACCTATTCCAACTTCAAGAATCAGTCCGACGACATCGTGAAACGTTTGACCGGGAACGTGGCACGGACCAACGCCGTGCTCGCGAACGGTTACCGGGTGTCCGACGTGGCTGTGCTCTATCCCATCGAGAGTGCATGGGTTCACATGAAACCGTCGCGGCATTGGGCCGGAGATTTGGGACCTGAGGCCCGCGCCATTGGGCAAGCCCAAAAAGAGGTGACCCAATCGCTCTTTGAAGCAGGGCGGGATTACGACTACATCGACAGCCAGTCGCTGGCCGCTGCGCGGATTGAAGAACAGGAACTGGTCTGCGGACGGTTGCGTTACCGGGTGGTGGTGCTTCCAGCCGCGGACACGCTGTCGGCAGAGGCCTGGGCGGTTTTGAACCGCTTCTGCGAGGCGGGCGGGCGGGTGGTGTTTGTGGCCACCCAGCCCCGCAACAGCCTAAAGGAATTCCCCTGCGACGCGATCCAGGCCGGTATGGCGCGGATTCTCGAACGATACCGCACCCACTGCGTCTTCCTACCCTTGGAGAAAGCCTCCACAGTTGGCTCGGTGATTGACGGATGGCTTACCCGGGTGCTGGAGATTCCAACACCGTCGCCATTGCGGGTGACGCAACGGCTCGCCGGCTCGATCGGAGTCCTGTATATCATGAATGACAGCGACCGGGAATGGCAGGGAACGATTCGAGTCAACGCGTCCGACAAACCACTGGAGATATGGAATCCCAGTGACGGCGGCAGGCGGTCAGCAAGTGATCCGCATTCCCTGGAAATCAAGCTGGAGGCATGGAGTTCGCTGATCTGTGTCTCAGAGGGGCTGCAACGTACCAAAATAAAGTAGGCAACTCATGCACATATATTTGCGAAGAGCGTTTGAAGTGAAGGAGATCATCATCTTCACCGCCCTGCTGCTGGCGCCGCTGGCCGCGCTCTACGCCGCTGACACACCAGAACCCGTCAAGCCCAACATCATCCTCATGCTCGTTGACGACCTTGGCTACGAATGCCTCGGGGCCAATGGCAGCAAGACGTTCAGGGACAAGACGCCGGTGGTGGACAAACTCGCTGCCGCCGGGATCCGCTTCGAACAGGCGTTTGTGCAGGCGTGTTGCACGCCGACGCGCGTCTCGCTGATGACCGGTAAGTGCAATGCACGAAACTATGTCCATTTTGGTTTGCTGGAGACAGCCCAGACGACTTTTGGCCATTTGTTTCGCGATGGCGGATATGACACCTGCATCGTCGGCAAGTGGCAACTCGGCGGCTCGGTGGCGGAAAATACGGCGAAGCACTTTGGCTTCGATGAGCACTGCCTTTATCACATCCACGGCACGCCGAAAGACCGCGGGAAGGACACGAGCGATGAGTATTCCTCGCGCTACATCAATCCCGGGCTCGTCATGAACGGACAGACGAAGAAGTTCAGTGGCAACGTTTACGCCCCGGACATCTGCAACGACTTCGTGCTCGACTATCTCACACGCCACGCGTCGCCGGGGAAGGCATTCTTCCTCTACTACCCGATGATGTTGACGCATGCGCCGTTCGATCCCACGCCGGACTGTAGCGACTACCCGGGCAAGAACGGTGCGAAACGCTCCGACTTCGAGCACTATCAGGACATGGTGGCCTACAACGACAAGCTGATCGGCAAGATCGTGGATAAGCTCGATCAACTCGGCCTGCGCAAAAACACCTTGCTGTTGTTCACCGGCGATAACGGCACGCCGGGCAAGTTCACTGTGGAGATGAACGACGGCACCGCCATCCATTCCGGCAAAGGTGAAACCGCTCACGCTGGGCTGCATGTGCCCTTGGTCGCCAACTGGCCTGGCACCATTCCCGCCGGCAAGGTTTGCGGCGACTTGGTGGATGTGACGGATTTCCTGCCCACACTCTGCGATGCAGCATTCATCAAGCTGCCGCAAGATTTCCTCACGGATGGCCGCAGTTTCTTCCCGCAACTACGCGGCGAGAAAGGCAACCCGCGCGAGTGGATTTACCGTTGGTATTGTCCGCTGATGAACAAACCGCAGCGGACCGTGGAGATGGCTTTCACACGTGATTTCAAGCTTTACAAGACCGGCGAGTTCTACGACTGGCGCACCGACGGCGGCGAAGAGAAGACTCTGGAGATTGCCAAGCTCACCGGCGTGGCAACCGAAGCCGCGAAAACACTGCAAGCTGCAATCGAGCAATTCAAGGAAGCCCGCCCGCTCGACATCCAAGCACAGGCGGATGAGTTGGCTGGTGCCAAGCAGGACAAGCGGCAAAGGCGTGCAGAGAATATGGAGAAAAAGCAGACGACTCATTTGACAAAGCCCAACTAAACCCGGACTGCCATCATGCAACACACCCTCATCGTCCTCATCGCCCTGCTGCTGGCTCCGCTAGCCACGCTGCACGCCGCCGCGTCGGCGAAGCCCAACATCGTCATCATCCTTGCCGACGATCTCAGCTACGGTGACCTCGGCTACACTGGGCAGAAGCTCATCGCCACGCCGCATATTGACCGGCTCGCGGCAGGCGGCATACGGTTCACGCAGGCTTACGCGGGAGCACCGGAATGCGCGCCGTCACGCGCCAGTCTCATGACCGGCATGCACATGGGCCACTGCCGCATCCGCGCCAACCGCGCGAAACCGGGCGGCGGCCATTTGAGAAATGAGGACGTGACGCTGGCCGAGACGCTCAAGTCGGCGGGCTACACCACGGGCTTCGTCGGCAAGTGGGGCATGGGGTTGATGGAAGACGAAGGCGCGCCATTCCGGCAGGGTTTTGATTACTCGTTCGGGTTTTACAATCAAGGGCGCGCGCACTCCTACTATCCTGACTTCCTGGAGGAAAACGACCACGAGGTCAAACTGGACGACAATAGGGGCTTCGACATGGCCGCGCTCTACGCCCACACGAAGGCGGACAAGAACCGCTACGATGCGCAGGGCGACTTCCTCGCGCCGGGTGTTGCCGACCCCGCCATGGCCAGGAACTCGCAGACCCTAATCCACGCCGCCGGTCTCGATTTCATCCGGCGCAGTAAGGACCGGCCGTTCTTCCTCTACTACGCCACGCAACTTCCTCATGGGCCGGTGGTGATCCCCAATCTTGGCGCATACAAGGACAAGGACTGGCCCCTGAAGAACAAGGAATGGGCCGCCATGGTTTCCTGGCTGGATCAATGCGTGGGCGAGATTATGGCCCTGCTGCACGAGCTGAATCTGGAGCAGCAGACGATCATCTTCTTCGCCAGCGACAACGGATACAGCCAGTGGGGATATTTTGGCCGCAAGCGTTGGAGCGATGACCCGCTGTTCCAGAACAAAGGCCCGTGGCCCGGCGGCAAGTTCGCGCTCCATGAAGGCGGTTGCCGCGTGCCGTTCTTCGTATCCTGGCCCGGCCGCATCGCCGCGAGTGAGAGCGGCCACGTCTGCGCACTCTACGACGTGATGCCGACCCTGGCCGAGTTGGCGGGTATCCCGTCGCCGCCGACCGACGGCATCAGCTTTGCCCCGGAGCTGCTCGGCAAACCCGATCAGCAAAAGAAGCACGACTACCTCTACTGGGAGAACGGCACCATGCTCCCGCACGGACAGGCGGCGCGCTTCGGCCCGTGGTATGCGATGCGCGAGAGTCCAGACAAACCGTTGCACGTTTTCGATGTCGAGAAGGACCCTGGCTGCACGGGCGATTTGGCAGCCGACCGATCCGATCTGGTCACTCGTGCCAAAGCCGTCTTCGCCGAAGCGCACACCGATAGCGAGTGGTATATCAACCCCGGCGAACCCAGCCCACCCAAGCGGCCGAATGCCAAACCAACAAAGAAACCAAAACAATAATAGGTTCCACCATTGATGTCGCCAAAAGCGGGTAGCAGAATGAAAACCATAACCGCTGACCTGAGAACAAAGATGAATAGTACCCTCACGATTGCCCGCTTGCTGCGGACCGTCGCGCGCTGCGCGACGCTCACCATCACCGCACTCTTCGCTCCATTAGCCGCACTGCACGCGGCTGAACTCAAGCTCGCAGGCATCTTTACCGATCACACCGTCTTGCAACGCGACGTGGCTGCACCGGTCTGGGGATGGGCTGATCCAAACGAGCAAGTCAAGGTGACATTCGCCGGCCAAACGAAAACCGCCATTGCGGACGCCAACGGCAAATGGCTCGTGAGACTCGATTCGATGCCTGCTTCCGCCGAGGGACGCAAACTGGTTGTTCAGTCCTCCAGCGAGAATCGAAAATCCACGATCACCGATGTCGTTGTTGGCGACGTGTGGCTTTGCTCCGGCCAGTCGAACATGGGCGTCTCCATGAGTTTGCCGGGCAATCCTTTTCTCGTGGAAAGCATCGCGAAAGCCGGCAACCCGCAACTCAGGTTGTTCGCCACGCTGCATCAGTTCCCGGATGCGCCGGTGCGTGACACCCAAGGCGGCTGGGAGACTGCCACGCCGGAAACGGTGAAGAGTTGGATCGCCATCGGCTATTTGTTTGGCGAGCAGATCCAGCGTGAGACCGGCGTGCCGGTCGGCATTCTGGCATCCGCCATGGGCGGCACCTGCATCGAGAGTTGGTTGCCGAGCGAGATCTTGCAAGCCAATCCCGCCAACCGGTTCTACCTCGATAACCATGCCAAGGCGGTGGAGCGCTTGCCGGAGGCGATGGCCCGTTACGAGAAGGAACTCGCGGAGTTCAAACAGCAGCCCAAGTCCGGCCAGCGCGAGCCGCGCAAGCCAGACGGGCTGCCAAACTCCGCGCGCAATCCCGCGGCCTGCTACAACGGCAAGATCGCTCCGATCCTGCCTTATGCGTTGAAAGGCGTGCTCTGGTATCAGGGCGAGGGCAATGTGTGGGGCTTCACGGCTTATCCGAGCCAGATGGCCGACCTGATGCGGGTCTGGCGCGATGGTTTCGGCCTGCCCAGCCTGCCCTTCATCATGACGGAACTTGCGCCTCTCGGCCAGCCGTCGCCGCAGCCGCAGGACAGCGCCCGCGCACGTTTCGGCGAGGCGTTGTCGAAAACGGCAAAGGCCGATGACAACGCGTGGGTCATCACCATCGTGGACGGCGGCGATCCGCTGGACATCCATCCGGTAAAGAAGGAAATCCCCGCGGGGCGATTCGCCGCGATGGCGATGGCAAAGGTGTATGGGAAACCCAACATCGCCCATGGCCCAGTGCTGAACTCATGGCAGGCAACCAACAACCAGGCCGTGCTGAAGTTCGACGCCGCCGGCGGTGGCTTGGTGGCAAAGCAGGTCAACCTCGGCGGTCATGAGCTTGCCGCAGAAAAGTTGGTTGGTTTTGAGCTGGCGGGAGCCGACAGGAAGTTCTTCCGCGCGGAAGCCCGCATCGAGGGCAAGGACACAGTCATCGTGACCTCGCCTGAGGTGCAGCAACCGGTCGCCGCACGCTACGCTTGGGCTGCCTTTCCGCTGTGCAATCTTTTCAGCGCGGAAGGTTTCGCTGCCTATCCCTTCCGCACCGATGACTGGCCGTGGCAGACGCCACCGGATGCACCTGCCGCAAAGCCCAATCCTTTGCCGAAAAAGGCCCAAACATCAGCCACCCGCATTGCCATTCGTGACGGGCGTTTCGTGGATACGAGCACGGGCAGGCCCTTCCGCCCGCTTGGGATGAATTACTATCGTCTTGGCCCGATCGCGGAGAAGAAGCAAGGGCACTCGGCCTTCAGCCCCGGCAGCTATGATGAGGCGTTCATCAACCGGATGATAGAGAGTCTGTCGCGTGACGGCTTCAACACGGTCCGCTCGTTTTTGAGCAATCACAGCGGACCGAGCGGCATCGTCGCGGATGCCAAGTCCGCCGAGATCAATCCCGCCTACCTTGCCAATCTCGCCCACTTTTTGCGCACCGCTCAAACGCACGACATTCGCGTCATTCTCAGTTGGGACACCTGGTCGCCTGATAGTCGGCCATGGGCAGAACTGCCGCTCGAAGGCGAAGCCCGCCACGGCTGGGTCTCTAACACGCCTCGCCACCTAGCGGTCAATGGCTTTCGCCTTTCACCTGGTCCCATCCGCGCCAAAGCCAACGCCATTCGCGCCCTCATCGAAGCCTTGCGCAAGAGCGCCCCGGAGCTGCTGCCCGTGGTCCTCGCTTGGGAGATGGAGAACGAGGTCCACTTCAACCTCGATCAGGAGCCTTTCCTCTCACGCCCGGCTGCATTTGCCTTTGGCGGACGCCAGTTTGACCTCCGCACCGACGACGGTGCTCAGGCGCTCATGGATGCGGCCACCCGCACTTGGGCGAGCGCCTGCGCCGATGCCATTCACGCCGTCGATCCCGAGGCAGTGGTGAGCACCAGCGTCTTCACGTTCGCCGCAGTCGGCAGGCAGGGACCAGGCACCTGGTCCAAGGATCAGACGAAGGACATGCGCGTCCCCGCCCGACCACTGGCACTGCTGGAGTCGAGCCTCGACTTTGTGGACATCCACCTCTACGCCGGTAAATCCGAGACCGAATCCATCGCCCAACACCTTCAGCGTGACCTCGCATCAGTCGAAATGCCTTCCCTTGTCGCAGAGGCCAAGCGTCTTGGCAAGCCTCTCCTCGTCGGCGAAAGCGGTGTCGCCGCCCATTTCACCCGCCGTGGTCCGGACTGGCAGACGATCCATCACGACATAGGCGTGGAACTACTGGGCGAATACCACAAAGCCCTCGCCGTTCATCCCTTCGTCGGCGTGTTGCACTGGCATTACGGCAGTCCCGACAGCACGGCACAGGACGAGTATCCCGCGCTCGTCCTCTTCCCACAGTATGGCGAAGTGCTCCGGACGACCTGGAAAGCCCAATGACAAGGAAGATATCCATGAAACACACCTTCACGATCCTCACCGCCCTGCTGCTGGCGCCGCTGGCCGCGCTGCATGCTGCCCTTCGGACCCGGATTCCGGGAATCCTTGGACCCGGAGTGTCGCCGCCTGCCTCAGAAAGATCTGCCGTGCCTATCATCCCGTCGTCTTTCATCCTCGTCCTTCCTGTGGTAGCGATGACCCTGTTTACGAGCCTCCTCCACGCCGAGGCCCCATCGTCGTCGTATGATCCGGTACCCTTGGGTAAACTCGACGCATTCTGGCGTTACTCCGCCGGATTGGGGCCCGTCCATGAGAAGGGCCATGGTCTCTATACCGTTCCGGATATCCTGCTCACCGGTAGCTTCCCCTATCGTAAGCGGCCATTTCCACAGGAGGCTTTGTTCTCCGACCACCTGAGCCTGGTACGTATCCTTGGCGGTTTCAATGACGGGAGCGACAAGGGCGCATCGGATACGGCAGTACGCGAACGCGATCTGGCCTGGCGCGACGGGACGGGAAAAATACGTTACCGGTTCGAATTGCTGCGGCCGCGCCTGCAACCCTACCTCGAGAACGGTTACGATGACCTGACCATCGTACTCGACAACGTGCCCTGGTGTTTTCCCGACCAGCCGGGCAACGCCAAGTTCGGCCAGCGTATGCCGCCGCGGGACACGAAGGAATGGCAGGATTTCATCAGCGCATTCTGTAACGAATTGGTAGCCATCATGGGGCGCGAGAAAGCCTGCAGGTTACGTTTCCGCGTCGGAACCGAGAATGGCGGACGCCAGCGTTTCGATGGTAGTCACGACGATTACATTCGTCATTACGATGCCACCGCTGCGGCGGTACGCGGGGTGCTCCCTGAAGCAAATGTCGGTTGCTATAATATTTCCGGTGTCAGCTTGAAAGGCGTTCGCGATGCGCACAACGTCCACCCCATCGCGTTGGCCGAACACTGTGCCCGCGAGGCCAACCGTTCCGACGGCCGCAAACCCACACCCTTTGATTGGGTAGCCTATTCGCGCTATTTCCGTCCTGGTGACAATGCGCTCGCCCATGCCCGCACCTGCCGCGAGGTCTGGGAAGCCTTTGAGCAGAGCGTACCGGAATTGCGCGGAATATCGCGGGAGATACACGAATTTGGCCTGGCGCCCTGGGGCGAGGTGGACCGAGGCGTTTTCGCCAGTGCCGAGCCGGGAGCGCTGGGCGCGGCGTTGACCTGTCAGATGATGCTGCGTCTACGCGAGGCCGGCATACGGCGTTTGTGGCATTGGGGCGTGCTTGATCATCTGCGCGGTGCTAGGGACCAGGTGTCCATCCTGCCCACCGGGCAGGTTTGGCTGATGAGCGTATTGGAGTACATGCGCGATGGTGAATCCTTTCTGCTGCCGGCCCCCGACTCCCGCACCGGTACCTGCCACCTCGCGATCATGACCCGGACCGCTGAAGCCGATTTCTTCCTAGCATCTGCTTACAATCCCGCCATTGCTGACCATACCGCCGCATCGGTCGTCTTCCATCTCTCTGCGTTGTGGAATGGAATGACGTTGCAGGGGGCGCGCTGCATGCGCCTCGATCGCACGACATCCATCCACGATCGCATGCGCCGTGAACTGGGCGAGGCCGGGCATCTGGGCGACGACTACACACGCCAATCCGAACGCCTGGGTCTGGTGCGGGAGATGGCCAAGGACAAGGCCGGAGTCCGGCTGGTGGCCGACCACCTCGGGCAATACCACCAGCAATGGACGGAAGCCATGACCCTCCGTCCCATGGCGGCCGGCGTTGTCGTGATGGGGAAGGACGGCGGAACGACGACCCTGACCGTGACCATGACGCCACCGGAACTGCTGGTGATATCCATTCCCAGGGTAAACGGGCGGTGGAAGTAAACCGAAAAGAACAAACATGAACAAGATGAAAAAGAACCTCACGATTCTCACCGCCCTGCTGCTCGCGCCACTGGCCGCGCTCCACGCTGCCGAGCCCAAGCCCAACGTCCTCCTCATCGTCGCCCCCAAGTCAGTTGGTCTCACCAATGGTCCGAACGCCACGGTGCTCAAGGATGGCAAGCCTTATCGCGGTGTGGGCATCAACTACTTCGACTGCTTCCTGTGCACGATCCAGAAGGGCGACGACACCAGCTACGACGTTGGGTTTGCGACGCTCGCCGCGAAGGGTATCCCCTTCGCGCGCTTCTGTGCCACGGGCTTCTGGCCACGGGACATGAAGTTGTATCAAACGGATCGCGCTGAGTATTTCCGTCGGCTTGATGGCGTGGTGCACTCAGCAGAAAAGCATGGCATCGGACTCGTGCCGTCGTTGTTCTGGTTGTTCGCCTGCGTCCCTGATCTCGTCGGCGAGCCGATGGATCAATGGGCGAATCCGCAGAGCAAAACCCATGCATGGATGCGCGAGTATGTGGGCGAGGTCGTTACTCGTTATCGCGACAATCCCACGATCTGGGCTTGGGAATTCGGCAATGAATACTCACTGCAAGCCAACCTCCCAAATGCCAAAGAGCATCGCCCCAAGGTTCATGCCTCCCTCGGCACCCCCGATACCCGGAGCGAGCGAGATGACATCACCTTTGCGATGCTGCGCGTGGCCTTCGCTGAGTTTGGCAAAGCAGTGCGTGTGCATGACCCGAAACGCCTCATCCTTACCGGCGACAGTTTCCTGCGTCCCTCTGCCTGGCATCAGGAGTATGAAAACAAATGGACGCATGACACGCCCGAGCAGTTTGCCAAGATGCTTACGCTCGCCAATCCCGATCCCATCAGCGCCATCAGCCTGCATGTGTATAAGGATGACGACCAACAACGGTTCGCCGCTGCGATGGAAGTCTCGCTAACGCTCAACAAACCCATCTTCGTCGGCGAGTTCGGAGCGCCCGGAGAGACACCTGAGGATGCCGCGAAATGCCGCCGCTTGTTGAAAGCCATTGTTGATCACGAAATCCCACTCGCCGCGCTGTGGGTCTTCGATTTGAAGACTCAGAAGGAATGGAACGTCACCGCCGAAAACGCCCGCGCGTGGCAGCTCGATCTCATCTCTGAAGCCAATTCTTCCTTGCTGGATTTTGCGCCTGAGTCAGTTCCATCTTCCCCACCAACAAAATTCATCCAAGATCAACCCTGATGAAGTCCAACTTTTTCACACTCCTCACCGCCCTGCTGCTGACATCGTCGACTGCCCCGGCGGAGATCGCCACGCGATTGGATGCCATTCGTGGGGAGCTTTCGCTGCGCGGGGCTAGCCTGAATCCGTCTTCCGCCATGGTGGCACCCGTGGAATCGGGACCGGCTTCCAACACGCAGTACATCCTGTTCAACCGCGCGCCGGGGCAGGGCATGAACCAAGCGGCTCCCGAGAGTCTGGGCCGAAAGCAATTCGACGAAGTGCTGGCGCTGTTCCCCAACCGAGCCGGCGCGCGGATGCAGACCGGTGTGAGCTACGTCTTTTCTCCCCTCCGCACCTCGCCGGACACGACCGTCGCGGTCCTGAAGACCTTTCTCGAAACCGCCGCGCAGACGGACACGCCGGTGCTGGTGCAAATTGATCTGGAGCACTGGTGGTCCGCGCGGTCCGACTTGTGGAACTGGTGGAACCCGGCGAAGCCCGGCTTCAATCCGGCCAACCGTGAGAATGTGGAATGGACCGGCTGGTCGCCCGATGACGCGGTCAAGATCGCCTGGCGCAATTGGGACCAGCAAATCCGCGTGCAGCCGCTGCCGAATTTCGCCAGCCCGCGTTACACCGCCGCCTGCCGTGAAGAAATCCGGCGACTCGTGCCTGTCGTGCTTGACTGGCACGCGCTTTTGCCCGCGGACAAGAAGCCCCTGCTCGTCGGCATCAAACTTGGGCACGAAACTTCCATCGGCGTGAACGCCTACCATTATCCTGGCGGCAACGAACTTCTCAGCCAACCCGCCACCAACGATCCCGCGCGGGGTCTGAAGAACAATGACGTCCTCGCGCGCGGCGTGGCCCAGATCGGTTACGCCGCGCTGAAAACGTCCGGCCAGCGCACCAACGGCACGCCCACCGAGAGCGAGTTGCGCGATGTGGCTCAGCGCTATTTGGAAATGCTCTGCCGTGAAGCCGCCGCGTGCGGGGTGCCGCGCGATCGCCTCTTTGCGCATGGCGCGGGCTGTAAGGCCGGCGAGTCGATCTACGACGTGCCTGTGAACCGCTTCTCGTGTCCCGGCTGGAGCTTCTACCAACACGCCGCCGATCCGCGCAAGGACGCCGCGGTGCAGCGCAACCTGGCGAAGTCCGACGCACCTTATTGGGCCGCGACCGAATGGCTCTTCCAAGGCAAGCGGGAAACCGCGGCATGGCGCAACGCCCTGACCAAGACGCTTTCCGACCGGCGCTGCCGTTACGTTTGCATCTTCAATTGGGAAAGCATCCGCTCCAGCGAGGCCGTCCTGCAATCCATCTCCGAACTGGTCGAAACCAGCGGGCGGAGCGATCATCGCCCTGAAAAATGAAACGCGTCTTCGTAGTTAGTTTCTGTTGTGGAAAGGTATTGTGGATAACAATAATATAGTTTAACATGGACAGTCTGCTCCTTGCGTGATATTGTGGGTCTACCAAAAGATCTGTGGGTAGAAGAGG
>Ga0315287_10000628_pt1 | contig 31012 bp, 32 predicted proteins | sample YL17G11_0_MG_FD_205037 | JGI IMG/M metagenome (GOLD analysis project Ga0315287, IMG submission 205037) | Sediment microbial communities from Yellowstone Lake, YNP, Wyoming, USA - YL17G11_0 | ecosystem: Environmental > Aquatic > Freshwater > Lake > Sediment | place: USA: Wyoming | collected...
GCTGGCTTTCAACGATGTGAATCCCCAGGCGCCGGTCCATGTGCTGGTCATTCCCAAAGCCCATATCACCACCGTGGCGGAGCTGGAAGACATGTCGGTGATAAAAGATCTTTTTGCGGTAATGAAAAAAGTGGCAGAAAAAAAAGGGATCGATAAAACCGGTTATAGGATTGTGGTCAACCACGGCAGAGATTCCGGTCAGGCGGTTCCCCATCTACATTTCCACTTGTTAGGCGGACGCCCGCTACACTGGCCGCCAGGTTAAACGGAGGAGGAGAGATTTGAACTCTCGCTGGCATTGCTGCCACTAACGGTTTAGCAAACCGTCCCCTTGAGCCACTTGGGTACTCCTCCACACTTGCTATGCAAGAATTTCCAACTTCAAACATCAAACTTCAAAAATTGGAAGTTTGATATTTGATGTTTGATTTTCCAGCCCTTCGGGCTGGCGGAGGGAGGAGGATTTGAACCCCCGATATGCTTACGCATATAGCGGTTTTCAAGACCGCCGCCATCAACCACTCGGCCATCCCTCCACACTCGCTTCGCTCGAACATCCAACTTCAAACATCAAACTTCAAAAATTTAAAATATGCCGCCGCCATTTTACCCGCCGTAGGAGGGCAACCACTCGGCCATCCCTCCACACTCGCTTCGCTCGAACATCCAACTTCAAACATCAAACTTCAAAAACTTATAATTTACCCTGTCTGCCTGCAGGCAGGGGACCAATTTCCAATTAATGCATAAATATAATAATAATATGTCCTTCATTGGTCATTAATGAGTAGATTATATCACCCAATTCCTTTCCTTGTCTAACCTTAAAAACTTATGTTATAATCACCCTTGAGCGATGTCAGAAAACGATTTTAATAAAGTCCTGGTTTTAAACTCGACCTTTACCCCCATCAATATCACTTCCTGGAGAAGAGCGATGACCTTACTCTATAAAGGGAAAGCGAGCGGCATGGAGTATAACGGTCATTTTATTAATGGAAAATTCCGCCTGCCGGAAATAATCAAGCTTTCCAGTTACGTGATGCTGCCCTTCAGCGAAGTGGTTTTATCCAGAAAAAACATTTATCTGCGCGATAATTTTACCTGCCAGTACTGCCAAAAAAAAGGCGGTACGTTGACCATTGATCACATTATTCCCCGCAGTCGGGGAGGGGCGGAAACCTGGGAGAACATGGTAGTTTGCTGTGGCCGCTGCAACAATCACAAAGGGGATCAGACGCTGGAAGAGGCGGGGGTGAAACTGAAAGGGATGCCTTATCGACCTTCTTCCACTTTATATTTGCATTTAACGCGGCTGTTGAATATTCCGCAAAGCTGGTATAATTACTTCTTTAAAGAAAATTGAGGGCCCGTGGTGTAGTCTGGTTTAACACGCCTGCCTGTCACGCAGGAGATCACCGGTTCAAATCCGGCCGGGCCCGTTCCTCTTCGCCCTCGGCCGCCTTCGGCGTCCTCGTGGCTACGGGGAACTTAGCGATCGAAGTACAAATCCATGGCAGCCGAAGCTATGAACGAAGTGAAAGCGGAGGATGCCCTTCGGGCCCGCCATGTATCATTCGTTCGGCCTTTCACGCTATCGCAAAAGCACTCAAGGTTAGGATTGAAGAACTTTTGAAATAGGGGGTAAATGATGTTAATCCCTGTTCCACTACAAATCCCAATGCCCGATTGGTTATGGACAATATTCTTAATCATCTATACGCTCCTATTTTTAATTGCTATTATTATGGCAATTAAATGGCTCTACAATTACATAAGGCAATTTGCGATTTCAACTTATGATGCAATTAAAAAACCACAAATTATAATCTGCGGAAAATGTCATTCAAAGATAAAAGTATATAATAAGAAAAATGCAATAAAGTGTCCACAATGTAAAATTGACTTTCTTTTAAGGTAGATATAATAGATTGAAGAACTTTTGAAATAGGGAGGCAGTTATGGATTTGGAAAATCTGGACAAACTTGCTAATTTAAACCTTGATACAGGGAAGGACATAAGAGATGAAATGCACGAAAAACTCGCCTCTGAACATTCAAGAAATTCAATTTTCTTTTGGCTTATAACTTCGGTAATATATTTATTCGTCAGGGGCGGAATTGCTGGCTTTTTCTCTTGGAAGGTATTACTGTTCCTGATTTTATCTCCATTTATTGCCTCCATTTTATCAATACCGACATTTTGGCTTACTGAACGGATAGCAAAAGGATTGAATAAAGGATATTTGCCTTTTTGGACTGCATACATTTATCAGATATTTTCCTTTTTATATGAGCCAATATTGGCAATTATTGCAATCTATTTATTGCAACTACCATAAAATAGGGGGGAAAATCAATGATTACTTCAACTGTTGGCATTATGGGTTCCTTGCTTGCGTTAATGGGTTCAATAATGACCGCCCTTTCAGTAGGGAAAAATCTTGAAGACGCACATCAAACCGACAGTAAGGGTAATAAAATATATCTTGCCTCAATAATCAGACCCGCATTATTGCCTTGGGGAATTGGTTTTTTAATCTTTGGTTTTGTTTTGCTGTTTGCTCAAAATATTTTATTATTCAATTCAAATGGCAATATTGGCAGGTATGAATATAAGCAGATATTTGATGAGCAGGGAACCACGTATACGGTTTTTGATACATCAAACGGCAATATTTACATCAGGAATATACCATCCGGCAAGCCCCCGGCTAATATAGTTTATCGTATCAATAATAAAGGGTTTTTCGTTAGAACGGAAGAAAGAACCCCTTAATTTCTTAATTTTCAAAGTCCTCCGCTACTATGAGCACGGCGGGCGAGCCGTTGTTCCCGCAAACCCGCCCGCCGTCCGGCTGTCCGCACTTCTGACCGTCGCTCAAACACTTGCGTATTAGGCAACTGCTTGCCTATTTTTCCTGGTCTGAGACATACCCAATCCCCCTTGAAACTCACTTTCCCTTCGTGCTACACTTACTTCGTTCTGGTCAATAGCATTCGAAAAAGGAGAGGTGTATTTTTATGAATAGAAGTAAATGGTTTCCGGTTATCATATTGATCTCATGTCTTTTAGTGGGGGGATTGCAATTAACCTCATCTGCGGCCAAAAAGAAGGTAATACCCAAGAAAAAAGTGGTTGCCGGCGGACAGATGCAATTGAAGGGGATGGAAGGCAATATTGGAGATTGGCTTTTTAACGGGACTACAAAATTAAAGGTAACCAGCGTTACTTATCCCGATGCCGGACCCAAGGGAGAAAAGCCCGATGAAGGCAAGAAGTGGGTCGTCATTTCCGTGGAGCTTAAAAATGCCACTGATATGAACTCCAATTACGGCGGCAGTGCCGAAAATCTCACCCTGGTGGACGCCGACGGACAGACCGTTACTGCTGGAAGACTTAAACAAACGGCTAATTGGGATGAGGATCAAGGGGATATGATCCTGCCGGCGGCGGGGATGAAAGGCGTCATTGTAGCGGCAGTTCCCGTTGATTATAAGCCAATTCGACTGGTTTACCAGCATGGCGCCAGCGAGCCGGTCTTTAGGGTTAGTTTCTCTAAATAGAGTTTTATCGTCAGTCAAGCAGGAGGCCGAGGGTTTAAGCTTCGGAGCTCAGGGGCAGAGTAAACCAGAAGGTGCTGCCTTTGCCGGGACCGGCGGATTCGGCTCCAATTTGACCGCCCAGATAGACCACTAAGGCGCGTATGTTTTTGAGTCCCAGGCCCCATCCTTCGGCCCCGGATTTGGTAACGCGAACCCCTTCAAATATTTTACCCCCGTCTTCTTTTTCAAATCCTTCCCCTTTATCAACCACCGAAATTTTTACAAACTTTCCCGCGGACTCTTTCTCAACGATCTCGGTTTTGACGATAATTTCAGAATCCGGCGGGCTGTATTTCCGAGCATTAGCTAATAACTCTCTCAAAGCGATGGCGACACGACGCTGATCGGAACGCAGCTGAACACTTACCAGTTCAAATTTAATCTTTCCAAAATCTTTAGCTTCATAGAAAATGAGATCATTGAGGTCAAATAATGCCATTTCGATATTACTCAGACTTAATTTACCGCGACTGCGAATACTATCCAGGGTGCTTTGGGTAAGCGCTAGAGTTTTATTGAGACCGTCTCGCAGACGGTGACATACATTCTCGCGAACTTCAGGAGGCAAGGGTTTTCCGGTCGTTAAAAGACCTGCCCAACCAACCACCCCGGTAAGCTGGTTTTTTAAATCATGGAAATAAGTATCGGAATAAGTGCGGGTTTCAATGTTAGCCCGACGCGCATTCTCCTCACCCTGTTTGTGTTTTGTTACCAGCCGCCCAATTTGGATTGCCTGCGCAGCAAAGAAAGCAAAGATCTGGATGGTAGCCAGGAGACTGACCGCGTCCGTCGATTTTTTCAGGACTGACCTGCCATGGTTCCAACTGTCTACCCTTATCAATCCGATCACCTTATCGCCGACGATCAGCGGAACCACCGCGATATCCATTTTTTCTCTTTTGCTTTTAAATTTACAACCAAATCTTCCGATGTTCCTCTGCACAATTCCCGGGTCAAGGAGAAGTTCGTCGTTGAATCTGAGCTGACAGGCTTGTTTGTCTTTGATATCGGGAACGTAAACGGGGATTTTATGGTCGATGGCAATTTTCATGATTCCGGTCGGTAAGATGCCCGAATTGTGCGATTCATCATGGCTTATCCTGTGACCTTCACGCGCTTCTAATCTGCCATTTTCGTCCAGCATATAGATCATTGCCCGGCCGGTGCCCAGCGCCTCGGCAATGCCTCGGGCGATGGTTAAATAGATCTGGTTTTCGGAATAGTTCCCCGCCACCTGCAGGGAATCAACGGCCCTCGACAGGGCACGTTCGAAAGTGTGCTGGCGGCCGGTAGTGGGCCGGGTTTTTAATGCATCACCGATCAGATAACCGCGTTTTGAATGTGCCTGTAGCATCTCATATGATTATCGAAAGATCAGTTTAATAATTTCACTTTTAAAAAAACTTTTGAATTAAACCCCAGAAAATGTTATGCTCTTTCGAATGAAAATCGCCATCACCGGGTCACCGCAGGCCGGCCAGCAGCAGCTCTTCAGCTTACTGACCGGAATCTCTATGGAGCTTATCCAGCAGAAGCCGCTGGAGGCGCAGGTCGGTATCTGCGAGGTTAAAGATCCGCGGGTAACCCGCCTTTCCGAAATGTATCATCCAAAAAAAACCACCCATGCCCGCATCGAATATTTGCTGCTGCCCGATTTCAACCTGCAGGGGCCGGCACGGGAGCTGATCATGGGCCAGCTCAAGAACGCGGATGAGCTGTGCTGGGTTTCACGGGCAGAAAATGCAGAGTCCGAAATTTCTTCTTTCCTGGCCGAGCTGGCAATCGCGGACCTGATGCTGACCGAGAAGCGGCTGGCAAATATTGCCCGCGACCAGCGCAAAAAGTATTTGGAGACACGGGAGAAAGAAAAAGCGCTGGTCGAAACCTGTCACCAGGCATTGGAACAGGAAAAACTTTTACAGAAAGTGTCATTTTCGGAAGAGCAGATCAAGTTGCTGAGGACCTACCAGTGCCTGACGATGAAGCCGATCATCCTGGCGCTGAATGTTCCCGAGAAGGAGATCAACGATTTTTCTTATGCCCAGAAAATCAAGGAAAGATTTGATCTTCCGCTGGTGCAGCTTAGCGCGGAGCTGGAGGAAGAGATCAACCGGTTAGGGGAAGAGGATCGGCAGGCCTTTTTAAAAGAAATGGGAATCGATGAGCCTGCGCTAAACAAAATGACCAGAACCGCTTATGCCGGCCTGGGGTTGATCTCATTTTTTACCGTGGGGGAAGATGAGGTGCGCGCCTGGACCGTGAGCAAAGGCGCCAGCGCGCCGGAGGCGGGATCGGTGATCCACTCCGATATTGAAAAGGGTTTTGTGCGTGCGGAAAGGATGAAGTACGAGGATCTGATCGCAGCGGGTTCTGAAAACCGGCTGAAAGAACTGGGAAAATTTTCCCTCAAAGGGAGAGATTATACCGTGGAAGACGGGGATATCCTGAGCTTCCGCTTCAACGTTTAGTTATCGATTGTTAAGAAATTTTAATCCCTCAAACCAGAGCAAGCTAACGATCCCACCCAACAGACAAATCAGCAGGTCATTTAAATGCAGTATCGAAAAATGGAAAAGGTTATTGAGAAAAGGCAGATAAAGCACTAGCATTAGCCCGATCACCGTGCTGATATTTATAAACCAGAAAGCCCGGTTTTTAGTTTGCATGAGGTTAGCGATGCTTTTTGTCCAGGAGAGATTGGTAGAGATCAGCATCAGGTTGGCAAAGACCAGCGTGGAAAAGGCCATGGTGCGCGCCTCGCTTTCACCTTTTCCCTGATAAAGTGAAAACAAGAAAACAATAAAGATCACCGCCAATACGCTTAATCCCTGCAGCAGACTGAGCCCCAGCGAACGCCCGCCGAGCATCGGAACTTTTAAGTCGCGCGGTGGCTTTTGCATGACCGCTTTTTCTTCCGGTTCCGATTCAAAGACGGTGGAGCAGGCGGGATCAATGATCAGCTCCAGGAAAGCGATGTGCGCCGGCAGCAGGACCAGCGGGAGCTTAAAGAGAATCGGCAGCAGCGACATGCCGGCGATCGGCACGTGCACGGCGAAAATGTAAAAGATAGCTTTTCTCAGATTGTCAAAGATCCTCCTGCCCAAACGCACCGCCTGGACGATAGAAGAAAAATCGTCATTTAATAGCACCAGGTCTGAGGATTCCCGTGCCACATCGGTTCCCCTTTCTCCCATAGCGATCCCGATGTGGGCGGCTTTGAGGGCCGGGGCATCATTGACGCCGTCTCCGGTCATGGCTACGATTTCGCCGTTCTTTTTCAGGGCATTGACCAGGGCCAGTTTTTGTTCCGGCACCACCCGCGCAAAAACATTGATAGATTTAATTTTCTCACGCAGCTCTTCCTGATCCATCTTTTCCAGGTCCGGTCCGGTCAAATACTGATCGGGATTCCTCAGGCCAATGGCACGGGCGGTGAATTGGGCGGTGCCGGGATAATCACCCGTGATCATGATGATCCGCATGCCGGCGGTGTGGGCCTCCTGGATCGAAGCGGGAACGCCGGGTCGGACCGGGTCGATAAAACCCAGCAAGCCGTCAAAATGGAAAGCAAAATCGTGCTGTTGGGGCGGCAGGTCAGTTTTCTCAAAGGTGGCCATGGCCACGCCCAGCACTCGCAATCCTTTTCTGGAAAAAATATCTATCTGTTGTAAGAGTTCTTTTTTTTGCTGCGGGGTAAAATGGCAAAGGTCGGCGATGGCTTCCGGCGCTCCCTTGGCGGCGATGATGTAATTCCGCTGGTCGGGTGATTCCCAAACATGGGAAAGGGCTAGGAGCTGTTTGGAAAGCGGATATTCTCTGATCATTTTCCAGTTCAGGTGGATATGGTCGGTGCCGCTGAGGCAGAGCTGGCCCAGCCGTTTTATTTCGCGCTCGATCGGGTCGAAGGGATCGGCCTGGCTGGCGAGGATGGCATATTCAAGCAGGGCGTGGAAATTTTCCGGCAGCTGCCGGGTTTCGGCATCGATCATAAAGGTTTCACCGTGGGAAAAGATCGCCGCCAGTTTCATGGAGTTCAGGGTAAGGGTGCCGGTTTTGTCAACGCAGAGGGTGGTGGCGGCGCCCAGGGTTTCAATGGCGGTGCTTCTGCGGGTCAGCACCTGGCTTTTAGAAATGCGCCAGGCGCCCATCGTTAAGAAAATAATTAGCACCACCGGGAATTCTTCCGGCAGCATCGCCATGCTCAAGGTTAAGCCGGCTAAAAAGCCTTTTAACCAATTGCCATGTGTCAGGCCGAAAACCACTACTACTAATAGACTTAGAATAATTCCGGCACCGGCAAAATTACGCACGATCCGGCCCATTTCTTTTTGTAGCGGGGATGGCTCTTCCCGGATCGTTTGCAGGGAACGGCCGATTTTACCGATTTCGCTTTTCAGTCCGGTAGCCGTTACTCTGGCCAGGCCATGGCCCTGGATCACCATGGTGCCCGAATAAACAAAAGGCAGGTCGTCTCCGCCCGGACGGGCGCTTACTTCATTGCCTTGCAGCTCGCTCTTTCTGACCGCCAGCGATTCACCGGTTAGGAGAGATTCGTCGACCAGCAGGTTGGAGCAGAAAAGGACCGACGCGTCGGCAGGGACGCGGTCGCCTTCACGCAAGACGATGATATCATCGCGCACCACTTCACGGCCGGGGATGCGTTTTTGGAGATTATCGCGGATGACGAGGGCGCGCGGGCTAGAGAGGTTACGCAGCGCTTCCAGCGCCCGTTCCGTTTTTCTTTCCTGGTAAAAAGTTATGCCGACCACGACGAAGACGAAGGAAAGCAGCATGAGCGCGTCTTTAATGTCGCCCAGGAAAACATAGATCAGGCCGCTGCCCAGCAGCAGCAGGAGCATCGGTTCGCGGACGACATTGAAAAAGATGGTGAAAACGCTTTTACTTTTTTGCGTCGGAAGTTCATTTGGCCCATCCTGCTTTAGGCGCAGTAGGGCTTCTTTCTCTGAAAGGCCGGTTATGTTTTGTGGGAGGTCCATGCTTAAGGTTTAGTTTATTCCTTGAATGTGGGGTGATTTTAACATTTAATCAACAGTTGGCGCAAGGCGAACTTCCATGATAAGGAAAGGGCTCTAATAAAAAGCAAAATAGAAAAGGCAGAAAATAATTTCCGCTTGCAAGCGCATGGGATTTTACTGGAATACATTGAAAAGAATGCTGATAAACTTTATTTTGAAAGAGTTTTAACTTTATCGGGAAGCTATGAGGAAGCATGCAAGGCGGCGGGAGTTAGCATGGATGAGGTGAGAATTAAAGAGTGTCTGAGAAAACGAGCGGCGGCAGAGATTGAGGGAATGGGGACCATAAGTGAAAGGATTAAAAGTGCAGATCAATATGGTTTTAGTGGCGGAGTGGAGATCATGGGTAAATTATTAATTGCTATTGAATTAAGCGGACAAAGTGTAAGCATGGAAGATAGAAGAGCAATCATGGAATTACTATCTAGATTTGTAAGATTTGGATATGGCGGAATGGATTATTTATTGAATAAAGCGGCAAAGCTCTTTAACGTTAGGGTATAGTCAAAAGGAATACCTCGACTCGGGATTCGCTCCTCAGGCTGGCTCCTCATCTTTTTCTATTCGATTCCTTGATTTTGTGAAATTTAGTTATTAATGATAAGAAAGATAATAGGGACGAGGGTTGGGGGAAGAGGGACGCAGATTTGCTGAAGCATTATTAACGAAGGAGGGATTACTATGATTTGTGAAATAAATACGGCGTATTTTTCCGGGAGGGTTGAGCAAAGTAAGGGGATTAGATTTCACCAGGTATTACAATTAAAAAGCGGAAGTGGAATTAATGAAGGGGTAGGCGGGCATTTTGGAAGACGGGAAGCGGTGGCTGAACTTAGAAATAAATTGTTGCCGGATTTTATGGCGCAGGCGGGCATACAGGACCTTACCGGGAGCGGACTAAGAATGGCAGTTGAGATTGCGCAAGCCGGCTCTCCGGTTGTGCACCTGATGGCTGGCCCTGACGTGCCGGCTCAAAATCCACAGGACTGGTTATCACCCTCTGTTCCATGGAACCCTCATGCCCCGGCGGTTTTCTTTGAGCGCTGTGTTGCTGCGGCCAAAGAGGGATTGCCGAAGATGGCCTTTGGAAACCAGATGTTGTACGCCGGAGCGAACCGGGAGGTTTTCGGCGTGGTCGATGGTGACCCAAAAGCGGAAACACATTTCCTGGTGTTAGCGAATGAAGTTTTTGGGAATATCATGGACCGGGGGTTTACCGCAGAACATCTTAACGGATTTTTTGGAACCGCTTTTCAGCTTTGCCAGCAACTCGGGATTATCGACCAGCACATCAGATATGTCGCGAATACCGGGACCGGTTTTCAGGTTGGGCCGCGGGTGCATATGCACGTGACCAGTGCCAGAGAAGGTCTGCCCAGCATGTTCCCGGTGGATTATGGTTTCGGGGTTGTGGCCGGGGGAACAATTGTCAGCCCGGAAGATTCCACAGAGCATGCCGCGGCGATGGCCTTAATCGGAAAACGATTGCAAATCAAGGGATTTAGCGATGAGGCAAAAGCGGCCAAAAAAGAAATTGATGTGTTGCTGGATCAGAAATTATCCGGCTTGCGCATACTTGAATAAAATTTATCTGAAGTAAGGAGGGTCAAATGACCAGAATAGAAGGGGGACCAAGCGGAACCAGTGTCAAAAGCTGGGAAGTGCTGAATGATCCGATAAGAAAGTACGTGGCAAGAATTAATGATCTTCTCAATCAATTAAAGGGTAAAACGATGCTTCACTATCTTAATAGGGCAAGACAAATATTATTAGAAACCGGCAAAATAGCGGGTGATGAACTGGAGATGAAAAAAACTGGTAATTTAGACGCAAATCAAGTAATCAATAGATTTGATGGTGATTTATTCCATCTCTCTGTAAATATTTCAGACACATTTAAGAATGCTTTGCTCTTAAAATTTAAAACGAAAGAATTGGTTGAAATCGCCGGAACGATTATGGATAAGATGGAAAGCCAAGAAACAAGCGAGAGCCAATTAAAAGCGGACAAAAGGATGGTTAGAGAGCTTAACGGCCAGGACCAAGCTAGATTGATGCTAACGATTTTAAATATTATTATGTTTGCAAAAGAAACGATAAATCTTTTTCAGGAGATCCATACGGAATTTATTACTGCCAATGAACAATATAGCGGCACCAGAAAACCCAAGGACAGCCACCTCGCCGACAATATCGCCCAATTAGAACAGCGATATCGGGAACTTCTCAAACAAGCATAATAACTGAATTCGAGGTGCTTGCCCCGAGCGGATTTATCCCGAGTTATATCGAGGGAGTCGAGGGGTCCCCAGTCCCTCAGTCCCGTCCCAGTATCCCGTTCAAGTATTTGAATGTTAAGCCAAATGATAATTGATGTCAAATTATACCTAGACGTAAAATGAATGAAATTATTTAAGTAAATGATAGATAAATAGTTAGAACAAAGGAGACGAAATGAGGATATATTCGGGATTAAAGAGATTAATATTTGGCGGCAGTCCTTCAATAACCCAAAGAAGTGATAAGAATGATGTGGGCGTTTTGAATTCATTAGCTAAATACGGCGCAGTTGTTTCGATCAAAATTGGCCGAGAAAAATATACCGTGTTGTATGTGAGCGGAATGGATCGGACAGTTCAAGCATGTGAATCTCATGGGTTGAAATATTATTATCATTTAAGAGATAGCGGAGAAATAGTCAAACAATTTATTGAAGCGAAAACAGGGGAAATGGATAAGGGGGAAACCAGTCTTGACAAAACAGCTGAAAGATTAAGCAGGAAAGAAGGGATCGAATTGAAGCCTTTCGGATTCGTTATTTGGTTGCCGGGATATTATCAAGATGGTGCGATCGCTTTAACCAGTCGTCGGACTATTCGGCTTAACGATGTATCAGGGTTGTATATTGATTTTAGCCCTTTGAAAAAATATGAAGAAACAATTAGAGAAAGGATTGGATTTTGCCACCCTGATGTTGCGGTTGCCGATCATGGCTTCGTTGTTGGTTATTTATTTAATGTAATCAAATAATAATTCGTTTCAGCCCCAAGTCCATATCCTATCTGCCGTTTCCTAGTTCCCAGTCCCCGCCAAGTAAGACAAATGATAATTGATGTCAAATTATAACTGGTTTGAATTAATCCGTTCCCAAGAATATAGAAGAGATGAAGAGGTGGAAAATCTAAGTCTGTCCCTTGTCAAGTTTGATAGCCCCAACCTGAAGGATATTGTTTAGACATTGAAATGCTTAATATTGTAGGCATATAATTTAACATAGCGATGATAAAGAGAAGATGTAAAACTTGCGGCAAGATATTTTATGTTTCCCCATCAAGACCGAAGCGAGGGATGGGGATATATTGCTCCGCCAAATGCAGGAGCGAGAGGGACTTTGACAAATACAAGAAATTAAGAAGCCAAGTGTGTTCCAAATGCGGAGAACGAAAAACTATTGATAATTATAGGAAGATAATGCATGAACGGAGAGGGAAAAACGGCGGACATTACCCATACTATTTTCCAATCTGCAAAAAATGTTTACTAGCTAATTTCAATAAATGGGCGAAGAAGAACATTGAGCATTTAAGAGAGAGGGATAAATTAAGAAGGAAAAACCCCAAACGAAAGAAGTGGCTGAAAAAACATGGGAAGCGTTATTATAAGCAAAACATTGAAAAAATTACGGAATATCGGAAATCCTATCATCAGAAGCACGCCAAAGAAATCATTGAGAGGGTCAAGGAATGGAACAGAGAATACAAGCAACGAAGAAGGCAAAATGATTTGAACTATCGCATTATGGAACAATTACGAGGCAGGATACATAAGGGTATGCGTGGCGGATTAAAGACCAAGCGGACAATTGCTTTAATCGGTTGCTCAATAGAGAAGCTGAAAAAACACTTGTCCGCTAAATTCAAGAGTGGAATGAGTTGGGACAACTACGGCAAATGGCATATAGACCACATATGTCCTTGTGCGTCATTCGACTTAACCAAACCAAAACAACAGAAGATTTGTTTTAACTACAAAAATCTTCAACCTTTATGGGAGTATGATAACTTATCAAAGGGAGCAAAAATACAATATTATTAGCAAGTCTTTTAGAAGTTATTGCAGGAAGGTTCGTGAACTGCCCAGAGAAAGCTTGGCCAAGCTAGTTAAATCATTTCAATCATCATTGTATGTTGTTATAATAATAGCAATATGACAACTTTTGAATCAGCAATAATTACTTCAGTCAATAATTTGCGACAAAATGCTTTTATGCCGTGGTTAAACATTGCCCTTTTAGTAATTAGTGCAATCCTAATATTTTGGTATGCCAAAGAGGCAAGGCGGCAAGCAGAAGCAATGATGCTTAATAATGATGTTCAATTAGTGCCGTATTTTTCTATTGTTTTTGAGCTTTTGGGTTCAGAATCGTCAGAGCAATTGGCCCGACCTTTTATAATAAATATTGGAAAGGGCATAGCAACCAATGTCAAAATAGGGTTAGCAAAAAAGCCTAAAGCAATCCCCAAGGATGTGGATCTTGAGCTTAATGTGATTCCATCATTTAAGTCAGAACATAAAAAGGAATTAACAAATCAATTTTTCTGGGGTGATGCAAATATTCCAAATATTAATTTGGCGTGGGGTGATTTTACAAGAAAAGAAAACCCTCTCGAGTTGGACCTAAATATTATATTTGAGAATATATTTGGCCACAAATATTCACAAATAATAAAAATTGATAAAAACGGGGTTTCCCCACAAAAGATAGAAAAATCAAGGTAGTTTTATGTCTTTGATTATTAATAAAATAGCCTCACAGGGAATCGAACCCTGGGCCGTCATCGCGAAAAGATATTCTACTTGCTGCTAAATATTTTTGCCTTCGCCGCTTTAAGCAAATCACGATCCTCGGAATTGAGCCCCAGCCATAAAGTTATAACGCTTCGGGGGCGATGACCAACAAAGTTGGTCAATGCCGCGCAGCCATTAATATAATCCCCTGATACTGAAACGAAAACTCTATACCATGCCGGTGTTCGTGAGAAGCTAAACATGAAATAACCCGTAAAAAACGACTTGATCAAATGCTCCGGAAACTTCCTCCTCCTTGCCCTCGCCATAAAATAAAATCAAAAATAAAAATCCAAGAAATCCAGCCGGGGTGTTTGACTGGTTCTCCTTCTGGCGGGTATAATGTCAACATGACTGCACAAAAAGAAGTCTACGTTGTCGGTGGCCCCAATGGGTCGGGAAAGACGACCTTTGTTAAACAATTCCTCCCCCAGTATGTTAAAGTCAAGAACTTTGTCAACGCCGACGATATCGCGGTCGGCCTTTCGCCGCTTGATCGGGGCTCCATGAACATTCGCTCAGGCCGGTTAATGCTCGAATTGATAGCTGACTACAAGAGGAAAGGTAATTCTTTTGGTTTTGAAACAACCCTGGCCGGCAAAAGATGGTCCCGGATGATCAGGGAGCTGAAAGAAGCCGGGTATAAGGTTTTTATTTACTTTCTAGACCTTGCTGCGGCGGATCTGGCGGTCTCCCGAGTACGCTATCGGGTGGAAACAGGCGGTCACGGAATACCTGAAGAAACGATCCGGCGGCGCTACCTTCGCTCCCGGCACAATTTTTGGTATAATTATAAGGGGTTGGCGGATAGCTGGTATCTGTTCGATAATTCAAGCAAGAATCCGGAATTGATCGCGAACAGCTTTGGCGGGGACCTTATCGTTGCGGATCACGAATATTATGACTCTTTTATAGGTTCTTTGGAGGAAAAAAATGGTTGGTCGCTCAAAAACCGATAAGATGGGTTTGATGGCGGAAAAGGCGCTTAAAGAAGCGGTCAAAAAAGCGCTCGCCGAACACCAAAGAATGGGCGTGCCGGCAGTTTACATGCAAAACGGAGAAATAGTATATTTGATGCCGAACGGCAAAATAGTTAAAACCCCGCCTTATTATAAGCGATCAAAGAAAAACACCTAATAATCCGTCTATAAAAAACCAAAGGCTCCTCGGCTCACTTCACAAGCTATATAGCTTGGCCTTCGCCGCTCTAAGCAAATCACGATCCTCGGAATTGAGCCCCAGCAATAAAGTCGTCACACAATATAGCCCCAACATCGTTACCGCCAAATAAAGCAATTGAATGGGATGGTAGTGGCCGCTGGGTGGGAAAAGGAGAAAAATAAATACACCGGAAACGATCAGCGCTGCAATCGGTTTGCCTAAATATAAACTGAAAGGCGTAAACCCGACGATCCGATAAGACTGCCACAGACGAAGCAGGTTGACCAGGATTATTCCAACGGCAACCGCGACCGCCGCTCCATTCATTCCCATCCTGGGAATCAAAACCAGCGCACCCGCAAAAATCGCCGCGAAACTGATCAACTGGTTCATCAAGCTCAACCAGCTCTTCCCCGTCATATTAATGATCACCTGCGTAGCACTCGTCCCATACTCAAACAAATAACCGATGGCAATGATCGTCAACGCCGCCGCCCCGCTGCTAAACTTATCGCCGAACAACCCCAAAACCGCCGCCGGATAGAAAATAAAAAGAAAGGAGAGGGGCAAGGTGAGGATAAAAATCCAGCGCGTGATCGAGCGATAGATCGATTTTAAAGTGACGAAATCCTTTGCCGCATAAAGCTTCGCGACCATCGGCCGAAAAACAAAATTGAGGCCGGTCAGAATCACCTGGGAAATGGCCGCGACTTTCAAAGCTACCCCCAAAACCCCGATGTCGGCCACCGCCAGGAAAAATCCGGTAATGATCAAAACCATCCTATCTCCCCGGGCAATGTTCATGGGGAGAAAGGGAATGGAGTAGAGGAGGAGACGCTTCTTTTCCGCCAGCGAAAGTTTTTCTCTAAATATTCCCTTGCCCCACAATTTAATTAAAAGGATCACTCCGGCCAGCAACAGAATTACTCCCACCAAAAGTTCCGTGCCGGCCAGGGCAAATGATTTTAGGCCCATCGCTATCAGAATTAATAAGAGTAAAACCCGGATCATCGGCCGGGCAATATCACCGTAAAGTATGCCGGGTACGATCTGAAAGCGGGCTACGAAATATTTATAGGCCACCGGCCAGAAAACGCTGAAGGGCAGGGTAACGGCTAAAAAGCGAATCAAATTGGTCAGCTCCGGTTTCTGAGAAAAGCCGGTGATCAGCGGGGCAAGCATAAAGAGCAGTGTGCCCAGGATCAGGGCGTTGGTAAGGGTAAATCTTAAGACGAAATTAAAGATGGGAAAGGAGCGATTCTCTCCTTTTTCTGCCTCATATTTCGGGCCGAAATAAATAATTCCCTGTCCCGTACCGCAATCGGCAAATTCCCCCGCCAGGCTGATGATGGAGATCGCCCAGTAAAAGGCTCCCAGCAGGCCGGCGCCGAGAAGATGCGAGGCGATAAAAAGGAAAACATAGGAGAGGGTGTAGTTCACCGCGTCGCCGGTCAGGCTTAACAAGCCCCCCTTGGCGACTAGCTTTAATTCTTTCATTTGGAAATAACGATCATCGCTTTCTTCCCCTGCGCGATGGTTTCTTTGTTTCCCGCCCAATCATGGATGGCGTTGAACGCGACATCATATTTGTAACGGAAACCTTCGCCTCTTTTGGTCCCGGAGTCGTTAGTGATAAATTCCCCGGATCGATTATCGTACCCCTTGAAGACCATATAATGGTAGGCCGGCCCCGGGCGGCGATAATAGCGGTTCCCCAGCAGCCCGCCGGCCATCGGTGTTAAGACCAGGTTCCCTTGCGCCAGTTCTTTTTTGATCTCTTCTATACCAAAGCGATAACTGATCTTATATTTTTTGTATTTGTAGTATTCGGCCATGAGTTTGGCGGTCTTTTGCGCGGTGAGGTCATGGTGTCCTCCCCATCTTACTTCCTGATATTTGACCAGTCCTAGAATTTCCTGGTTCCCCGATTCCTTATCCAGCGGATAGTTTCTCACATAATGGATCGCCATAATGATCGCTGCTTCCTCGCACGCGTCCTGCCACGGCTGGCTCCAGTTCGCAAACGGTGCCTGGCAAAGGAAGGGAACACTCAGCTCAACTTTGTCCGGCAGCGTCACCGCTTCTCTGGTGTCTGCAAAAGCAACCGTGGAAAACAGCAGTGAAGCAATAATCAGTCTAATTAATATATTCCCACGCCAAAGCTTCATACGTTCTATTATATCAAAATCTATGGGTTATTTTTGGTGTGGGAATATATTTGGTAGCCCCAACGGGAATCTCACGTCATCTCCCTCGACTCTCCTTCGACTCGCTACGCTCGCTCAGGATTCGCTCGGGGTCGCTCGGCATCGCTCGGGATTCGCTTCCAAGTAGAAATTTTAAGTGTGGTAGTTATACCGAAATAGAACCTTTACTCTCGCGTTTTTGTTTCTTTAAGGCGCGTTTTTCCTTAAGAGTATATTTAGCGACTTTCTTAGCATTCTTGCTGCTGCCTTGTTCTTTGTTAGCCATGTTTTTTTCACCTCTTTATTCAATCATAACATATAAATCTAAATAGAATCAATCAGCGAATTGAATAGGCGGGTGTAAACTGATACCGGGTTAAAGCCCTTGTCCCGCTTCTTTTAAGGATTTTTTGCTTTACTCCGAAGAGCAGGTCGCGGCTGGCAGTCGCCGTCGAAATGTTTTTATGGAAAACCAGATAATCTTTTCTGGAAAAAGGCTTCTTTTGAAAATGGTCCCCGGCCAGTTTTAGCCTGGTTTTTGCCGTCTGGGTTTGCGGTTTAACATTAGCCAAAAATTCCTGGGCGGCTTGAAAAACAACTTTCAACATGAATTCAACAAATCCGGTCGAATCTCCCGCTTTATCCGCTTGGGCCAGGACTTTATAATATTCCTTTTGTTTCTCCCTGACGATTGATTCTATCGGTATATATTCAAAAAGCGGATGGTATTTAAGCAAAATAACGGTTTGCCATAAGCGTCCTATGCGCCCGTTGCCGTCCGAAAAAGGGTGGATAAATTCAAGCTCATAATGGAAAACGCTTGATTTTATTAAAGGATTTAAATTATCTTTTCTTTTTAAAAAAGCAAAAAGGTCGCCCATTAATTTCGGGACCAGTTGGTGCTTTGGCGCCAGATGCGCGACCGCATCCCCCTTAAAAATGCCGACATTCCTGAATCGCAGGGTACCCGCGTCCTCGGCCAGGCCGTTCAGCATGGCCTGATGCGCTTTAAGCAGTGAATCAAGCCGGTCGAGTTTATAAGTATGGATTAAATCATACGCTTTAATGGCGTTTTTTACTTCAATAATGTCTTTTTGCGGCCCAATTACTCTTTTATTATTTATCAGGTCTGTCACCTGTTGTTCGGTCAATCTGTTCCCTTCGATCGCCAAAGATGAAAAGATTGTTTTTATGCGGCTCTGTTTCCTTAATTGCGGTTGGGGGACCGGGAGCTTTAAGCCCTCGAACTGGCCCAGGAGGCGGTTAATCTCCGCGCAGAGATTCAGGCTTTCGGCGGTAATTTGAAAGGGCGGATACATGTTCTGATAGTATCATATGATACTATCGCAGTCAAGCATTTATGCATACTGAGCTTTCCAGGGATTGATTCGTGAAATTATGCTTTAAATTAAACGATATATATATGTAGGGGGAAAATGACAGGAATAAATTATGAATATGCATGAGGTTTTGCCAAGATTAGTGGCGGCGCCGGTTGCCTTTGCACAAAAAGTTGCATTGGGCAACGGGCAAACCATCAATATCCGAATCAGAAGCAACGGGGCTTCTCCTGCCACTGCTCAATATGTTGGTAAACTGATTAAGGATACGCTAGATCTTTTAACCACTTCTCGTTTTAAGGAATACCTAAAGGTCAGAAGCCTGGCTGTGGTAATTGTTCCGCAAGAAGATGCGCTGGCGGAAAAGGCTGCTTCTTACGGATCGTCAGGATACTCTGGCCCTGAATTTAGTAAAAAGGAGTGGTATTTTGGCGGAGCATATCTGGCCCATATGGATGTTTTACTATTAAATGAAGCCTCGATGGGAAAAGATATTGAAGGGGCTCAAGCCATCTGCTTACATGAAATGTTACATGCTTTTAGTACCAGCAGAGGTAAGTTTGAGGGAAAACCTGGCGAGAATTTAATATCCGGGGTTGCCCAGCTTCAGATAGACAAAAAAACCGGCTTTTATTATGCTGCTAATCCAGGAGAAAATCATTTAAACGAGGGCATAACCGAGTATTTAAGAAGAGAAATATCGGGTTCGAGATTAACCAACCGGTATGAGTTTATCCGGGACCAAATCCCTGCGTTAATTCAAATGGTAGGAGAAGATCTTTTACTAAGAGCCTATTTTGCCAGAAGAGAAGAGCTGCCAGCTGCTTTTGATCATTTGCATGGTCCGGGGGCTTATGAGAAATTGCTACAGTATATATGGAGTACGCTCGACCCCATTCCACAACCTTTTTATTTTACGCGATTAAAAAATCATATTCGATTTGGATTCGAAGCTAATATTATGGATATATGGGACTATACCGCAGACAATCGAAGTAGAGCGCCCAGAGAAATATCACCGGGAATATTTCCGGAGAGGGTGGCAAGCGTATTTCGGGAAAGGCGGGTAAAAATATTTACCAATTTGACCCCGGAAGAATTAGATCGATTTTTGAGCTATCTTCCCCGTGAAGAACGCCATATTCCTGAGCATAATGGAATGAACCATTCGTTCACCATGTATTCAAGGATAGAAGATTTTATGCCAAAAGTTAGTCCCGATCATCAGCATGTTATACAAGTAAGGAAAAATGGACAGAATGCACAAGTGTTAGTTTCAACCTATGAAAGAGAAGGCTTTCATTACCCGAATCCGCTGGGCAGACACACATCAGCCGAAGGTCAGCTATTTCAAATACGACTATAAAAGCTGTTCCCTCCCTCTTTTTTCCCGGTTCGATTAGAAATCTTGGTAGCCCCAAGGGGAATCGAACCCCTGCCTTGGCCTTGAGAGGGCCACGTCCTAACCGCTAGACGATGGGGCCGCACTCGCTACGCTCGAAATTCAAAATCCAAAATAAGAATACCAAATAATTGGGAGAAATTCAATTTTCTCTGTTAAAGAACTTCTTCCACTCGGAGGCAATCGTCTGAATGCGATGAATATGACGGGGATTGAATTTGGGGGAGGTAGGGGCGGGCTGCATCCCTCCGGCAACTTCCGCTACCAGCTTAAAATCATAATCAATCTTCTGGTATCTCCCCTTAAAAAGCGCTTCGTCTGAAGGATACAGTCCCATGGGCGTGGCTAAACTGACAATCTCTTGTCCGCTCAATTCATGCAGCTTTTTAGATGCCCGGGATAAAACATAGCGGGCAAAATCGGGGCTGACCTGGTTCAGCCTCTCATGTGAATAGGTGTGGGAAGCGACCTCCATGCCCCAATCCGTTAGCTGACGTAATTTTTTATTAACGAACTCCGGTTGGCCAAAAATATTGCGGTCGGGATTGTTGGTCTCGATCAAAATAAAAAAGGTCGCACGCAGCGGCCAATCTTTCGGATGTTTATCATGAAAAGCTTTGATAACGCCCACCGCACACTCCGGGTCCAGCTTCCCATCCGCTAGATAACGGAATTGGCTGGACGAAGAATCGTCAAAGGTCAGGATCACCGGGATTTTTCCTTTCGGCAAATCTTTAAAATTATTTAACAGGTCTCTCAGGTTAAACGGGTAATAATTGTGTGCATAGAGCCATTCTAGGTCCTGGCGAAAATTCTCGGGGGTGCGGCTCCAGCGGGCTTCGGGTCTTTGAATTAGATGATATTCCAGCACCGGGAAAGACATAAAACTCAGAGATGGTTGCAACGCGGTTGGCGGTGGTGTGGGACGCGGTTTTTCACAGGAGATCAAACTGAGGGACAGAAGTATCATAAAAGATAAAGTAATATATTTATTTAACATCTTAGACTAGTGTGCTCTTACGCTATCTTTTATTTTAAGCAGGGTAACGATGGTGCTGCGTTCCATTTCAGTTAGTTTCATGCGAATATAGCGCACCTGTTCTTCCAGCTCCGGGATAAGAATATATTCCAGGGCGTTTACCCGGCGTTTTATTTCTATAATCGCGCCGGCCATTATCTCAATTGCCTTATTCAATTCTGCCAGTTTCACCAGGTCACCCAGCAACGCCTGGAATTGAAGCAATGCCTGGTCAAATTCTCCCGGTGTATCGATCAGATTGTAGCTAAAAGGATTTCCTTCAAGCTTGAGTTCGTATTTGGGTAGCTTTACCCCCATCCGGTTTTGCATAACCGCAGCAATGGTTGCTTTGCCGGAAGAAAGAGGGATCGCTTCTGCAATCGTTTCCGGCCGGATCTGTGCCGAGCTTAAGGCTAATTGTTGAAATAAACTGACCAGCCGCTCTTCCAGAGCTCCGCTCAAATGGCTTTGCTGTTTAGCAATTTCAAAGAGTTGTTGGATCAGCCCGTCCAGCTTATCTTTTAAGAGTTTGTGGCCTTTGCGGGCGAGCACGGTTCTCCGCCGCAGGCGGAGCAGCTCCATGCGGGTAGCATTAACTTGTTTGCGCATATTTTTCGATCATCTCATCGCGAATTCTTTTCAGCTCTGCGCGGGGCAAGATCGAGAGTAATTCCCAGCCCAGATTTAAAGTTTCAATAATGTCGCGATTCTCGTCTTCTCCCTGGGTCAAAAAGCGGGTTTCAAAGACATTGGCGAATTTAAGATAAAGACGGTCCAGCTCGGTGAGCGCGCCTTCACCCAAAACCACCAGCAGTTCTCTGACTTCTCTTCCCCGGGCATAAGCGGCGAAAAGCTGGTTGGCTACCGGGGCGTGGTCTTCGCGCGTCTTTCCTTCCCCAATCGCTTTGTCGCGCAAGCGCGAAAGCGAGGGCAGGGGATCGATCGGCGGGTAGATCTTTTTCCTTTCCAATCCTCGATCCAGAATGATTTGTCCTTCGGTAATGTAACCGGTCAGGTCGGGAATGGGATGGGTTTTGTCGTCATCCGGCATGGAGAGAATGGGGATCATCGTAATCGAACCCGGATTGCCTTTGATCCTTCCCGCGCGTTCATAAAGCGTTGCCAGATCGGTGTAGAGATAGCCGGGATAACCTCTCCTGCCCGGGACCTCTTTGCGCGCGGCGGAGACTTCACGCAGCGACTCACAATAATTGGTCATGTCCGTCAGGATCACCAGCACGTGCATCCCCAGCTCAAACGCCAGATATTCAGCGGCGGTTAAGGCAAAACGGGGCGCGGCAATCCTTTCAATGGCCGGATCGTTCGCCAGGTTAATATACAGAACGGCGTTTTCGATGGCGCCCGTTTTCCTGAAACTATCCATGAAGAATTCCGCTTCTTCAAAGGTAATGCCCATAGCGCCAAAGACGACGGCAAATTGTTCTTCATCGCGTAAGACCTTTGCCTGACGCGCGATCTGGGCGGCGATGCGGGAGTGGGGCAGGCCCGATCCGGAAAAGATGGGTAGCTTTTGTCCGCGCGAAAGGGTGTTCAGGCCATCGATCGATGAAATCCCGGTCTGGATAAAATCATTGGGATAATCCCGGGCGAAGGGATTGATCGGTTTACCGTTGATGTCTATTTTTTTTACGGGGATGATCTGTGGCGCGCCATCCATCGGTTTTCCCAGACCGGAAAAGATCCTGCCCAGCATCTCCGGACTGAGATTGATTTCCAGGCCTCTGCCTTTCAACCGCAGTTTGGTCGATTTGATCTCCAGGCCGGAAGTTCCTTCAAAAACCTGGAGTAAAATTTTGTCTCCTTCCACTTCCAGGATTTTTCCCGTGCGGACCTCGCCGTTTTGCAGCTCAATTTCTACGACCTCATCATATTTTGCTCCCTCGATTTTTTCGGCGATGAGCAGGGGACCGGCAATACTGGTTACGGTTTGATATTCTTTGATCATGGGTGTGCTCCTAAAATACTCATTTCTTCTATGATCGATTCCGTCATCGCCGTGAGTTCTTCCTGCGCATTTTCCTCCGGGATCAGGCGCGCACGCGCGATTTGCGGGAATATTTTTAATTGTTTGATGGCCTCCAGCGTTACCCCTTTTTCCAGTGCCGCCAGCGCCCGATGGTAGAGGGTGATAATCGTTTTTAAAAGATAATATTGTTTTTTCAGGCTGGAGAACTGGTCGACCGGATCATAAGCCGCCTGATAGAGAAAATCTTCGCGGATCGATTTGGTTATGAGTAAAATTAGCTGTTCGCGCGCCGAGAGTGATTCGATCCCGACCAGGCGCACGATCTCCTCCAGCTCGGCTTCTTCGGAGAGCAGCCGCAGGGCGTCGTTTCGTATACTGCTCCAATCTTGTGCGATCTTTTGTTTAAAATGATCTTCAAGATTATTCAGATACAGGGAATAGCTGATGAGCCAGTTGATAGCGGGGAAGTGGCGGCGGTGCGCCAGCGCATAGTCCAGGCCCCAGAAAACCTTGACGATGCGCAATGTGTTTTGTACTACCGGCTCAGACAGGTCGCCGCCGGGCGGAGAAACGGAGCCGATGATGGTCAAGGAACCCTTGCGTCCTTCCGTTCCCAGACAAACTCCATAGCCGGCTCTTTCGTAAAATTCTGCCAGACGGGTGCCAAGATAAGCCGGATATCCTTCTTCGCCCGGCATCTCTTCCAGACGACCGGACATTTCGCGCAAAGCTTCCGCCCAGCGGGAGGTAGAGTCGGCAGAAAGTGCCACGTGGTATCCCATGTCACGGAGGTATTCGGCGATGGTGGCTCCGGTATAGATCGAGGCTTCGCGCGCGGCAATCGGCATGTTAGAAGTATTGGCAATCAAGACCGTTCTTTCCATCAGTGGCCGACCCGAGCGGGGATCTTTTAATTCAGGAAATTCAATTAAGACATCGGTCATTTCATTGCCGCGTTCACCGCAACCGATGAAAATAATAATATCCGCGTCTGCCCATTTGGCCAGCTGGTGCTGGATCACCGTTTTCCCCGAACCAAACGGCCCCGGGATACAGGCGGTGCCGCCTTTGGCAATGGTAAAAAAAGTGTCGATGATCCTTTGCCCGGTAACCAGTGGTTCTATCACCGGTAATTTATTGGCAAAGGGGCGCGCTTTCCGCACCGGCCAGCGCTGCAGCATACAGATTTTTTTACCGCTAACTACCGCAATCGTCTCGGTTAGATTGAAGGCACCGGTTTTAATTTCTTCAACCTCTCCCTCAATTCCTGACGGAACCAGGATGCGGTGTTCAAAGGAAGATGTTTCCTGGACCACTCCCAGAATATCACCCGTCTTCACCTTAGCGCCTTTTTGTACGCGGGCACGGAACTCCCATTTTTTTTCATGGTCGAGGGCATTGACGGTGATGCCTCTCTCAATAAAGGCGCCTGACTTTTTTAATAACCAGTCAAGCGGGCGCTGGATACCGTCAAAAATAGATTGGATTAAACCCGGTCCCAGTTCCACCGATAACGGCCGGCCGGTCGAAACCACCGTTTCTCCCACGCCGATCCCGGCCGTTTCTTCATAGACCTGGATCGACGCCAGATCGCCATTTAATTCAATTATTTCTCCGATTAAGCCTTTTTCTCCAACTTTTACCACATCCGCCATTTTGGCATGCGCGATGCCCTCTGCCACCACCAGCGGACCAACCACTTTTACGATCTTTCCCTGATTTGTCATTTTCTAAAAATTACCTCCGCTCCCATGGAATTCCTAATCAACCGATTAATATTTTCTGCTGCCAGTCCGAGACGGCCGCGGTTATCCGGGATCAAAACCAGGTTGATCTCAGGATTTTCCCGCAAGGCTTTGATTTCTTCTTCCAGGTAGGTGGCGTTGCTCTCGGTAATAAAAATTAAAGATGGTTCATTCAGCTTGACAGCAGCGGCCAGGGCTTTACGCGTCTCGCTTTCCGCATCGGCGGGATAGATTTCAATCCCCAAAAGCGGCAGGGCTTGAATCAAATATTTTGGAGCAATCATCTTTATTTTAGGCATGTTAGTAATTTAATCGGATCCTTTCCCGGATCGTTTCCGTCGTAATTTGATTTTGCTTGCAGATTAAAATGAAACGGATCTTTTTCAGTTCTGTCTCTTTTGCAAGATAATATCCGACCAGGGGCGCTAGTCCCGATCCCATATATTTTGCCCGGTGAAACTCACTGAGGATATAGTCATCCATCTCCTTTTCTAGCAGGAAAAAAGAATGGTTTCTGGCGTAGAACTCCAATCCCTGGCTGAGGGCCGGGAAATAGGGGGTGTAGTTTAAGCGTATAACTATTTCATGCGGCTGTTTATCAAAAAGTCCAAGCAGAATTGAGCTGTCAATGATCCCGCTTTCAACCAGCATCGCTTTTAGGAAAGATTTGTCTTTCCCCAGCGCTTGTGTGCGCAGCAATAACTTGAGATTGGTTAAGTCCAGTTGTGAATTTACCAGCTGGCGGAGGAGGGGGGATTGGTCAGCGGCGACCGCTTTCAACTTTTTAAAATAATTCCGATAATCGTTAGTTTGATATTTTTCTGCCAGCGTCAAAACCAAGGGATGCTGGTCTGAAAGTCGTTTGACCAGGGCGATAGCCTTTCCCAGTTCATGCCGGCACAGCTCTTCAAAATCAAAAGGCTTTTTTAATTGATATAAGAAAGCAGCATAGCTGGTTTCAGAAAGCACATTGAAAGCACCTTCAAAATTGGCGGCGGCTTCCATGCGTGCCAGTTGCGCCATTGAGAGCAAGCCGGCTTCCAGTGCCCTGATTCTGCCTACACCATAATAATATTCATGCATCTTATTATCCGAAAATAATTTGCGCCGCGCTGACTTCGGTCGCTTCCCTGAGTTGGGAAAGTTCGAGCGGAGATAAATTATTCTCTTTGCCTATTTCCGCATAAAGTTGCTGCAGAATAGTTTGTTTGGTCTCCAGCCGCAAGCGCTTGTCTTCTAAACGCGCCGGGATCAGATAGGAACGTTTGATCTCTTCCGCTTTTCTTTGCGCGCTGGTTGAAATTGTTTTCCTCACCGCTTCCTTTTTCTGCAGGTAAATGATTTCCAATTGCTGAAGATGTTCGTCCGTTTCCGCCTTAATCTTAGCGGCCTCGGCTTGCGCTTCTTCTAAAATGCTTTTTTCGATCTCAGCAATCGACATCTTTAGATCCTTACGCCGCTGATCATCAGAATGCTGGCCAATAATCCTAAAACCGCATACGTTTCCACCATCGCCGGGATCAGAATCGCTTTACCTACTTCCTCCGGGCGTTTGGCGATCAGGTAAATGCCGGCCGCCGAAGCTTTGCCCTGGTAAATAGCGGAGACAAAACCAACGATCCCAACCGGCAGTGAGGCGAAAAGAAATTGCAGGCCGGAAGCGATGGAGATCGGTGCGGCACCCGCCAGAAAACCGATCTTCATCATGATATAAAAACCGGCCAGAAAACCGTAAAATCCCTGCGTTCCCGGCAAGGCGATCATGATCAGCAGTCTGCCGAATTTTTCCGGATCCTCGGTTAAGACTCCGCCCGCCGCTTCTCCGGCGATGGCAATTCCCCAGGCCGACCCCATCCCCGCAAATAAAACCGCGCACGCTACTCCCGCTAAAGCCAAGGCTACTCCTATTTCCATATTTTATCCTCCTTTTAAAACCGTATATTCGCCGATCCTTTTATAAGGCCTGAATTCTCTTCCACCTCCCTCATAAAATTTACCGAAGAACTCGACCAGTTGCAAGCGCAGGGAATGAACAAACGCTCCCAGGCTGCTGATCACCAGATTGAAAAAATGTCCTAAAACTAAAATCAGGATCATCAGCCCGATCCCGATGAATGGAACTTCTTTTACCATGGCCGCCAGGATATTGATTACCGAACCGATAATGGCCGAGGTCATTCCCAGCGCCAGTAAACGGGAATAGGAGAGGATATCGCCCAGATAACTGGAGACCCGATAGAGGCTGAGCAGACCGCTGATAAATTTATTAAAAATATTTTTTTGATGCCGGCCCTGAGTCAAAATCAACAGGCCAGTTCCAACCAAACTGCTCACCCGGGCAAGATTAACGGTTGGCAGTGCCAGCAGGCTTCCCACCAGCAGCCAGAGCAAAGACGCCAGAAAGAAAATCCAAAAAGCATCATCGATTACCGCGGAAAGATATTGTTGGTTTTTGATTTTTTGAAACAGAGAAAGAAACATGCCAAAGAAGATCTGCGCCAGCCCCAGCGCCAGTGAAAGCACCAGCATCTTGAGCGGGTCTTTGATGGGATCAATAACCTGCAGTAACACCAAATAATATTTCATAACCGGGAAAAGATTGCCGACCTCCAGTGGGGTGTAGCCAAAATAGGAACCGGTAAGAATACCTGCTGCCATGGAAGTAAAGCCTCCCGCCACCAACAAAATAAATAGATTTTTACCTCCGGTCGGCAATTTATATCTTTTTAAGAAATAAAAAGCGATCAGCGTCAGTGCCAGACCATAACCAAAGTCTCCCAGACAAATTCCAAAAAATAGGGCAAAGAAAAAAGACAGGAAAAAAGTCGGGTCGAATTCACCCGGTTTCGGCAGGGCATAGATGCGGGTGATCAGCTCAAAGGGAGAAATGAAGGCATGGTTTTTCAGCGCGATGGGGGGGGATTCTTTGGCCCCGGCTGCAACTTCGTAAATCTCAAAAATTTTATGGGTTTTAATTAATTCGTTTTTGAGCTTATTGGATTCTTCTTTTTTTATCCACCCCTCAATCACAAAAGTAAAACGGGTGTCAATCAGCTTCTGTTTAATCTCAGCCTGCTGCTTTTGGTCCAGAATCAGATCATACTTTAGTTTAAGGCGGGGCAGGTGCTGCAGCAGCTTTTTAGCTTCCAATAAAGTTTCTTTTTCTTCAGCCGCGACCGTTTGCAGCTGGGAATGTAGATACTTTATCTCCTGCTCCGGGGTTCGCTGGGAGCGTGGCAGTACTACCGGATTGAAGTTGGTTTTGGCCAGCAGCTCATTTAGGCGCTGGCTTTTTGAGGCCAGGTACAGAATCAGGATAAAATCCTTTTCCCGGGTCTGGCTTATGGTCATGAGCTCTATCCAGCTACCGATTTTTTCGATCTCGATTGTGAACTGAGGGCGGTCGCGCCGCGGAAGGATGCCAAACAGGTTGCAGGTTTTTTGGGTGCAAACCAGTTGATCCAGGGGCAGGTGGAGTTTTTTCCAGGGGGTCAGTTTTTCTATTTCTGTCGCCAGTGCCATTTTTAGGTTTTTCAGGTTGGCTAATTTGTTCTCGATTCCCTCGCACTGGGCAATCATTTCAGCACAATTAAAATCCTGGCAGGCGGTGAAGAATTCTTCTTCCCTAACTTCCATCCGCGGCGGCACAAAGGATTCGATAAAACTTTTTTTGACACCCGCCAGCGATTCCAAAAAATTAATCGCGGATTTTATCTCCGCCAGGTCAAACTCGGCCTGGCCGATGGTTTCTGGAGAAAGCGTTTGATGGGCCTGCGCCGTAGCCTCTTGGATGTCAACCAGGGCATGCTTTTGCAGGCAGTTGAGGATGGCCTCTTTATCTTGCCGTCGGCCCACCAGGTTTATTTTTTGCATGGCTAGGACAGGCATTTAACTATTTCCCTTTTAGCCGCGGGGATTTTTGCCGGAGTGCTTTCTTTTAATGCGGATATTTCTTGAAGGGAAATACCGGCAATGCGCTGGGCTTCTTCCCGGGCCTGCTCTTCAGCCTGACGAATCAGTTCCGTGGCTTCGTCCCGGAATATTTTATCGTTTTCTAAAATTTCCTTTTCCAGCTTCTCATTGGTTTTTTTTATGGTCAAAGCGGCGCTCTGGCGTGCCTGCCGAACTAAGGCTTCGGCTCTTTCTTCGATACTATTTATGTTTTCCAGTGTTTTCTCAACCGTCATCAGCAGGAATGTTAACATAAATCAATAAAACTGCCAATCTTTAAATAAATCCCTTGCGCAAAAATTTCCTTTGTAGTAAGATGAGCGCGTTTTTGTGAGTGTGTCGACCCACATTAGCCATCAAATGCAAGCATTATTACTTAGTATCGCTGTTTTTGCTCCTACGCTAGGAGCCTTTATGCTGCCCTTTTCGGGAAAAGCCAGAAATGGCTTAGCTTTTATATTAGTGTTCGCTTCCTTCCTCGGTTCTTTGTTTATCTTGCCCCAGGTCATGGCCGGTCATGAAGTAATTGTGCGTCTGGCTTTGCCAGCGGGGATGGATTTTATTTTGAAGGCGGATACCCTGGCGGTATTTATGGCGCTGGTATCATCTTTTATCGGTGCCGTTATTGTTCTATTTTCCTTCGATTATATCAGCCATTATCCAAACCAAAACGAATATTATCTGATGGTGGTTCTGTTCCTGGGTTCAATGATGGGGCTGGTTTATTCGGCTAATTTGATTTTCCTCTACCTTTTCTGGGAGCTTACCGCCATCGCCAGCTGGCGCCTGATCGGATTTTATCGCGGGAAAAATGATATCCTGCGGGCGGACAAAGCCTTTCTGGTCACCTTCTTTGGCGCGGTGATGATGTTGATGGCTTTCATTATTATATACCAACAGAGTGGGACCTTTGATTTAACCCTGCTCAAAGGTCAATTTCTTCCGGGTATGGTCGTGGCGCTGATCCTGTTAGGCATTTTATCCAAGTCGGCAACCCTGCCGTTTCACACCTGGCTGCCGGATGCCGGTGTCGCGCCTTCTCCGGTTACCGCCTTGCTCCATGCCGCAATCCTGGTGAAGATCGGGGTTTATGTTTTTGCACGTTTATTTTTAATGACTTTTCATGTAGACCAATTCTGGCATGTGGTGGTTCCGGTAATTGCCGCTGCCAGCGCTTTGATTTCTGCCGGCGCGGCGCTGATTGATACCGATATGAAAAGGATTATTGCCTATTCCACCGTCAGTCAGATTGGCTTTATCTTCCTCGGCCTTTCTACCGGCAATGCGATCGGGGCGATGGGGGGACTACTATATATTTTGATGCACGGCCTGGCCAAGGGAGGCCTGTTTTTAGCGGCGGGTATCATTGAGCAAAATGCAAAAGCGAAAGACATCACCAAGTTAGGCGGGCTATTTAGCACCATGCCCGTTACCGCTCTTTCTTTCTTGTTTTGCGCTTTTTCCGTAATGGGAATCCCCCCTTTTGGCGGATTCTTCAGCAAATATTTAGTTATTGCCGGCGCCGTTTCTGCCGGGCAACTGGCGATCGCTTTTACCTTTATTGTTGGAGCGTTTCTGACCGTGATCTATCTTTTCCGAATTTTTAATCTGATCTTTCTGGGAGAGGCGAAAGGGGTAGTGGCCAAAGAAGGTTCCAGGTTGATGGTTACTTGCGTAGCTCTGCTGGCTTTTCTTTCCCTGGTGGGTGGGGTGCTGATTAATTTTCCGGCTGACTATCTAAAGATTACCGTCATGCAGATGGTGGGAATAATAAAATGAACCCAATTTTATTAACTTTACCAATTATTATCCCTCTAATCTTTGGCTTATTGATTTTAATTATTCCTGAAAGATTAAAGGGATTAAAAGAAGCAATTGTTTTATTAGCTACGCTGACGACCCTGATCCTTGCTATTTTGCTTTTCAATCAAAAGCTTGAATTAGTGGTGCCATGGTTTGGCTATGGCCTGGCCTTTGCCTTACGCCTTTTCCAGTTTAGCGCCTTTATTCTTTTAGCCATGGCTGCTTTTATCTTTCTCATTGCGCTTTATACCACTTCTTTTTTAGCGGGCCGCTCTAACGCTAAACCTTTTTACGCCTATCTACTTTTTACGCTCTCCTTTGCCAGCGGCGCAGTGTTAGCCAACAATCTGATCCTGCTCCTCTTTTTCTGGGAAGGCTTGTTGCTGACCCTCTTTGGCATGATCTTTATCGGCCAAAAAGATGCCTATAAAACGGCGATCAAGGCCTTCATCATCGTCGGTATCACCGATCTGTGCATGCTCTTCGGCCTCGCTCTGACCGGTCATCTGGCCGGCACCTTTACCCTCTCTCAAATAAATCTGCCGCTGACCAGCTTGAGCGCGCTGGCTTTTATCTTTCTCATGATCGGGGCGCTGGCCAAGGCCGGTTGCATGCCCTTTCATAGCTGGATCCCAGATGCGGCCATCGATGCGCCGCTGCCGGTGATGGCCCTGCTGCCGGGCGCGATGGAAAAGCTGGTCGGAATTTATTTCCTGACCCGCATCTCTCTCGACCTCTTCCAGCTAAATCCCGGCCACTGGCTCAGTCCCCTGTTAATGATCATCGGCGCACTGACCATTCTTTTTGCCGTGATGATGGCGCGGATCCAAAAAGATTACAAAAAACTTCTTTCCTATCACGCCATCAGCCAGGTGGGTTACATGGTGCTGGGGATCGGGACCGCGGTCCCGGTGGGGGTGGTGGGGGGA
>Ga0315287_10000629_pt1 | contig 31005 bp, 19 predicted proteins | sample YL17G11_0_MG_FD_205037 | JGI IMG/M metagenome (GOLD analysis project Ga0315287, IMG submission 205037) | Sediment microbial communities from Yellowstone Lake, YNP, Wyoming, USA - YL17G11_0 | ecosystem: Environmental > Aquatic > Freshwater > Lake > Sediment | place: USA: Wyoming | collected...
TGATCCACTCGACATTGGCTGTGTCGACCATCACGGTCGGGTACCCGAGTTCTCGAGCCACCGCGGCGTAGACCAGTGCGAAGTCATGACAACCGCTAAGGCGGTGGGTCGCGAGGAGCTGATCGACTGTCGACTTGCCGATAGTCGCGCCTCCTGAGCTGTACGTCTCGAACCTGTGCAGCCACGTGAAGACTGCCCCGAGCTGCGTCAGCCCCTTGGGAATCCCGCGGAGCGAGTCAAGCGCCGTGGGGTTTGAGATCCGCGTCTGCTCACCCTGAGATAGGTACTTCTCGGGCTGGGAGTAGTCGATGCCGAAAGCCGTCACGTATTGAAGGGCGCCTGAACTGGCCTTCGCCCTTGTCCACTCGAAGGACTCGACTGCTGCATCGTCGTCGTCCCAACTGATCTTGAACCTGCCGCCTGGCTGAAGCTCGCCGCCAGAGAAGCTGAATTCGGATGAGATGGTCTTTGGGCTTTGGATCGGGAATACCGTCTTCTCATACGATGTGATTCGGATCTCGGCCGAGAAGACGACTCGAATACCCGTGGCGGGTTCGTTCGTGTCGTTGGTGAACGTTCGACTCGCGCCTAGCGCGACTCCGCTCAGAATAGCGACTAGCGCCACCGTGCCTACTAGCAGGTGTGTCCTCGACATGCAGCCCCTCCTCCATCACAGCAAGTCTCGTCCTGCTCTGGTGCTAGCTCCACTTAGAGTCAGTCTAGTACTTCTCCAACGCCGGAGGCCAACAGAATCGCCCCGGCTTTTCCGGAAGCTCCGCTACCCAAGTCCACCGACTATCTGATTCGAGATGCCAAGCGACGCGGCTTTCACGTCAATCGCCGGGAGTTCGAAAGCTGTCCAATAGGGGGTATAGAAGGGCCTTGCGAAGGGCCTTTTGCTCGCGAGGCCTGACAGGAACGGCCACCGAGTCTACAAACATGTGGAACGTGATACCCATGTGTGGCGCATCCTTCGACACCCCTGCCTCCATTCTTGACGATCCCGACACTCGCCTTGGACGGGTTTTCGGCGTCAGGTCATCTGTCGCCGCAGGGCTTGCCTGGGGCGCCCTCGCCTCCCACGGAGGAGAGGGCGCCCAGTCGTGTGTCCTCTGTCTGCCTTCTAGTCCGAGATGTCCGGCGTTCCCGAGCAGGTGGTGAGTCCCCAGGTCAGGAGTGGGTTCCCTGCGTTCCGGCAGTTCTTCGCGCTCTGACTCGACGGGTTGTCACAGCAGAAGCCGCTTGGCTCCAAGTTCGAGTTGACCGTGCCTTCCACCAGACTTCCCGATGGCTCCCCGGGATGGGCGAGGTTCAGAGCGTGCCCCAACTCGTGAGCCAAGTGCCAAAGGTTGAGCGCTCCGCACTGGCACGGCCCGCATGGGCACCAGGTTGCGCACGCCGCCGGGCACGGGCACGGCACGGCAAGCTGCTGGTCGCAGCTCACTACCTTCGCCGATGCCGTCCCACAGGAGCAGCAAAACCCTCCTCCGGTACTGCACGCGTAGCTTGTTGACATCCGCTCGACCACGAACACCTCGATCGCGTCGGTGACATTCACCTCCGCCCGCAGCGCGGTAGCCTCGGTTGAGTCATCGAGGACGCGGTAGGCGTTGTTGTTGACATAGATGGGCTCGTAGAAGGCAAACTTGACACATCGCACGCTCCCGCAGCGGTTCCACAGCGTGTGGGCGTAGTCCATCAGCGTGGAGAAGGCCGTCCCGGTCGCGGTCGGGTCGCCTGGGCCCGTCCCGATGAACACTGGTTGGATGAGCAGAAACTGAGCCGGACGGTACAGGCTCCAGTCCATGTTCACGATGATCGTCCAGCGCGCGCGCGTCACGGCGCCAATCACGCTCGACGACAGCGCGAGCTCCACATCCCCTTCCAAGCGCACCTGTCCCTTCTCAGAGACGACGAGCGGCTCCGAGAACTTCGCCGTCATCGAAACTCTCATCGTCTCAGTGAAGGACGGGAGCAGGTCCGCCTCACGCTTGGACTCCGTTTGCCGGTAGCCGAGGAGCCGGTCGATCAGCTCATAGTGCAAGACCGTGTCGAATCCACCACTCACCTCAGCCGCACGAGAGGAGTATTCTAGCTCAGCCTGCTGTCCCACAAGAGACAGACCTAGGACGCCGGTCTCCTCGCGCTTCGTGGACGCACCTTTGCTGGCGGCGTCGAAGACGATGAGTGCCACACGCAGGTCGTTCTTCTCTCCCCAAACCTGGAAACCGATGGAACCGGAAACGGCGATGTCTTGCGTACCTGCGTCCGTCTCCGCCGTCCCCTTCGCCTCGAAGTTCCCCGTCAGGTAGTGCTGCACGTTGAGGACGGGCAGTCTGAGAACGAGCGGGGGCAAGTAGATCGGCTGGGAAAGCCCAACGAACGCGAGGACGGCGCTGGCGACGATCACGAGGGCCACTACCCTTCTTCTCATGGGGCCACCTCCTGGTGCTCACTTGTGAGCGGAGCCCCGCGAACAAGAGGCGGCACGCCTGATCTGCCCCACCGTTCGCTCGACTCCTTGCGCTAGCCTAGCGAGTCTCCGACCACGATGGCAAACGCCCAAAGAGGCCAGAGGCCGAGATTGCTGTCGGGCGTACGGTGTTGTACTCGTGTCGCAAGCTCTCGACGAGCACCTAACCTAGCCTCCCGTCACGCTGATCCCTGCACTCGCCTTGGCCCTGCTTCGTGGGGGGGGGGGCAGACCGGGCCTCTCTGTGACTCGCGAAGACCGAGTGCAGCATCATCGATTGATCCGCCCCGGCCTTTCCAGTGGCTCCATTGCCTGGGCCCGGTGAGTATCTGATCCAAGTTGCCAACCGATGAGGCTTTCATGTCAATCGGGTGGGAGTTCGAAAGTCGTCCAGTAGGGCGTATAGAAGATCCTTCTGAAGGGCGTTTACTCGCGATGTCCGACAGGACGGCCTCGCCACCTCTGTTCTCCTTTGACAGAAGTCCGCCGGGCACTCTGTGACCTCGAGCGTCAGCGTCCGGATCCTCCCCCACAGGCTAGAAGGTCCTTCTCCTGGTTACCCCAGGCATTCGCATCCGCGAGACCGGAAATGACCTGAGGGATTAGGTAAGGATCGTCCCGCCTGCTACCCTTGTCTGCAAAGGAGTAAGTGACTCATGAGGACGACGGCGTCTCTGATTTCCGGATGGGTGGTGAGGCTGTTTTGACTTCGCGACAACTTCCGCATAGGCTCGCTCGTGTCTGCCGTGTAGAAGTCAGGAGGCGCAAAGAGGGAATGAGACTAGAAGAGAGTTGCTCGTTTCGCAGGCGTTCTGGCCGCGCCCGGCGGTGGGTTGGGTGGTTGGCGGTGATACTAGTAGGCTTCAGTCTCGGGAGTGGCATGGGCACTTGGGCCCAGTCCGCACAGGAAGCTGGTGTGCTCTTCTACGATGACTTCCAGAACCCACAGAGTGGTTGGCGGACGGGGCCAGTCCGTGACTCCGAGGGGAGGCTGAGCCGGCTGGCGTACCAGGACGGTGAATTCATCTTTGTTCTGGGGGAGAAGTGGTCCAATTGCTGGTCCTGGGCACCCATCAGCGCGAGTCTCCCCGCCAACTTCCGTGTCGAGACCACTTGCAGAATAGTATCCGGGACTGCGGACATCGGGTTTGTGATCGGCAGCGGAGATCCGGACCACTACCGCTTTGGGCTGAGCCTGGATGGTCAGAGCTGGGTATATAGAGTCTCGAGTGGTGAGATAACGAGTCTGCTTCAGCACGCGGGTTCTCGCTTGTTGTCGGGTGGAGGATCGCATCTTCTTGCGCTCGTCGTCCAAGGTCGCGACGCTGCTTTCATTATCGATGAACAGACTGTGCTCACATATCAGCTTCCGGCTTCCAACCTGCCGTACAAGGTCGGCCTCGCAGCGGGGAGTGCTAGCGGTGCGGGAGGGAATGTGGACGTGCGGTACGACGACTTTGCTGTGTGGCCAGCTATCCCGCACAACAACCCACCGTTGGCGAGCTTTGCTTGGCAAGTGCTGTCATCTGGCGGGAGTCGGCTTGTGGTCGAGCCGCGGACGGGAGACAAGATCCGCTTCGATGCTTCGGGTTCGTCCGACCCCGACGGGAGGATCACGAACTACGCCTGGGACTGGGAGTCCGACGGCACGCACGATGTTGCCTCCAGCGTTGCCACCGCTGAGCACATGTTCTCCGCTTCGGGCTCTCACCGCGTCACCCTCCGCGTCACCGATGACAAGGGAGCTACGGCTGAGGTGACGAAGACAATCGGCATCGGCGTTCGTCAGACGCCTCAGGCAAGCTTCTCTTTCGCTCCGTCCCAGCCTTCGATCGTGGATGAAGTGCGGTTCACTGACGCGTCGACGGATCCAGATGGTCAGGTCTCTTCGTGGTCGTGGGAGTTCGGGGATGGAACCACGTCGGCGGAACGGAGCCCGACGCACACCTACGCGAAGAGGGCCACGTTCACGGTGAAGCTCACCGTCACCGACAACGACGGTCTGACCGGGACGAAGAGCCAGGCCCTGACGGTAGTGAATCTTCCACCCGAAGTATCGTTCACGTTCGAACCGCAGACTCCTGTCGTCGGGCAGTCGGTGCGTTTCGACGGCTCGGCGTCCAAGGACCGCGACGGCACGATCCAGTCTTGCACCTGGGAATTCGATGGTGACAGCAAGGCCGGTGCCACCGGAGCCGCGGTCACGTATGTGTTCACCTCGGCAGGAGAGCACACCGTGACCCTCACGATGGTGGACAATGACGGCGCCACGGCGCAGCATCCAGAGCCGATCACAGTAGCCGCAGCGCCTCAGGGTCCGCCGCGCTTCGCTCAGCAATGGGCCGTCGTCATCGGCGTTGGCGACTACGAAGACCCAACCATCCCCGACTTGACGTACACCGAGGCCGATGCCCAAGCCTTCTACGGCTTCCTCACCAGTCCGCAGGGGGGCGGATTCCAGAAGGACCACGTGCGCTTCCTCTTGAACGAACAGGCAACCTCCACGGCGGTGAAAGGTGCCTTCAGCTGGCTGATCGACCAGGCCGATATCGACGACCTTGTCGTGGTCTACTTCGCCGGTCACGGAGGAACCGCAAAGGATACCAGCCGGCCACCCGACGAAGCCGACGGAGTCGATGAGTACCTCGTGACCTACGATGCGCGGACGGCCGACCTCTTCTCGACCGCGGTGAGGGATGACGAGATGGCGGATTGGCTCGCGTCGTTCCAGAGCGACCATGTCGTCGTGATCCTCGACTCGTGCTTCGCCTCCGGGGCAACCCGCAGTCTGGAACAGACGGGGACACGGGCTGGGCCTGGGAACCGTGTGTTCAATGACCTGGTCGGACCGGGAAGGCTGTTCCTCGCCGCGTCACAGGAAGCGGAGCTGTCGTACGAAGACGGAGCTCTGGGACACGGTGTGTTCACCTACTACCTCCTGCGGGGTCTGGGAGCCTTGAACGGGACGACGACTCCAGAAGCCGACGCGGACCAGGATGGTCGAGTGACCGTCGAGGAACTTCGAATTTACCTAGAGTGCGAGGTCACGCGAGCGCGGCCACAGCAGCACCCGCTGGTGACCGGTGACCTTGCCCTGACGCGGGTTGCACTGGATGGGTACGGAGAGCCTCTCCTCGGTGAGGTCACCGCGCTTGACGGGGACCGAGTCATCATTTCGCTTGGCACGCGTCACGGCGTGCAGCCGGGAGATCGGTTCGAGGTCGTTGGAGTCTATGCGCTGCCTGACGGGACGACGATGCGAGAGACTCGCGCAACGATCGAAGTGCTCTTCATCCTCGGCCCCGATCGTTCCGTGTGCCGCATCGTGGAACAGAGTTTCCCAATCGAGGTGCACGATGTGGTCACTCCAGCTCCGTAAGGCAGTTGGGGAAAGGATGAGTGCGTGTCGAAACGCCAGGGGTGAGATGGTCGTTGCGCAAGGAGGTATTCCAGTCGCGAGGTTTGACAAGCTGAGGATCGCTACTGTCTGCCTGTTCGTTCTCTGTGTTGTCAGCTTCCTTTCGACGGCCGAGGAGAGCGCGCGAGGCATCCTCGTGGGGACGTTGAAGCCCGGGCTGTCGGTCGTGATCGACAAGGGCTGCGGCGCGCTGTACGCATACGGCGAATCCCTGTCGGTCACCGTGCGCGCCGAGCGCAGCGGATACCTGACCCTGTTCGACTTCATGCCCGACGGGCGTGTCGCAGTCGTTTTCCCCAACGCCTACTCCCAGGACAACTACATCGAAGGAGGAAAGGAGTACCACATCCCGGGGGAGATCTACCCATTCGTGTTTCGCATTGGTCCCCCCGACGGTTGGGAGATCCTGTACGGCGTGATCACTGACCAGCGCGTTGAGCTGCTGCCCGGCGTCACCTACGACTACAGCCAAGTGCTGCCTCAACTGCCGCAGAACGCCGTAGACACAGCCCGAGGCCTAGCGCGCGGCATTACCGTGATGCCCGCGAGCACGTGGACCGCGGCGGCTTTCTGCTACTTCCAGGTTATGACAATGCCGACATCGACTCCCACCACGACACCGGCGACAACTCCACCATCCGCATCCGGCGAAGCCGGGTGGGCGCTCTTCCTCGGTGTCGACGACTACGACGAAACTGCGTACACGGGAGAAGACGGTCTCAAGTACCGTTTCCCGAAGCTCCACTATTGCGCCAAAGGGGCAAACGCGATGGCGATTGCCCTCTCGACGACGTTCCCGAATCAACGGGTCCTGGTCGATCGAGAGGTAACGCACGATGCCGTGAAGCAGGCGATCACGGGATGGCTCAGCCAAGCACCAGAGAACGCCACCGTACTCATCTTCTACTCCGGTCATGGCTCGCAACAGCGAGACACGAACGGGGACGAAGCGGACGGCTACGATGAGACGGTCGTGCCGTGGGACTACGGAACGAAACGACAATTCATCGTCGATGACGAATTGCGGCAGTGGTTGTCCGGTATCAGGGCAAAGAAGGTTGTCCTGATCTTCGACTCATGCCATTCAGGGACAATGGAGCGAGGCGTCATGACGGCAGAGCTTGTGACGACGGGGACACGCGCGCTGGAGCCCATCCTGACTGACGGCATCGCTGAGGATTTTGGCCAAACCGCTGCCTCGCGCGGTACGACGGCATGGAAGGAGTTGGTGATCTCAGCCTCCCCACCAGACGAGCCGGCCTACGAAAGCTCACAGCTCAGTAGCAGCGTGCTGACGTACTACCTCCTCCAGGCACTAGCTGGAAGTGGCGATGCAAACCACGATGCGTGGGTGACGGCGAAGGAAGCGTTCCAGTGCGCGAAGGGGCTGATTGACACTGCCTTCCCGAAGCAGCATCCGCAGATGCTGGACAACATACAGGGAGAAGTGAGGTTGTCGCCAGTGAGATGAGGACATGCACAGGAAAGGGGCGGAAGTGGGGCTCAGAGGCAGTGGCGAGTGCAGCCTCGCCTCGCGAGGGCTCCCGTTTCCCTACACGGACACCACGTGCCCGAGCACTTCCCGACAGGTCACGTCGTCCTCGGTCCGACGACGGGGCAGGCGAGAACTCGGGTTGTTGTTCTTGCGCATGGACTGGTTCTTTGGGTCCAGGTCACAAGCACTGGTCCACTAACCTCCCTCACAGAAGCTACTCACGGCTCCATCTCCCCTTTGGGGACCGTACCAGAGCCAGAACCCCCGCTGAGTCAAATCGGCTGGCTGACCCAAAGAGACCATCTGCATGTCGAAAGGACACAATCGCAGCTCAGCAGCCAGAGCTGTGTGAATAGAACCCCTTGTGGAGATCTCCACGATGCTTGACACGACTTCTCATCTGGCTCGGCACTGCACGTCTGGCCCCGCAGACTGACCATCCACGCGCACGACGTGTACCCCTCCGGCTCTTCAAGTTCGACATCCAGACGATTCGATCCCAGCTGGGTGAGAGCCACTGGCCGGGTCATCGTAGTGGCAAGAGATGAAGCCATACGAGTATCCATAAGGCCAAGCATGAGCGAGACGGTTCCCCCAGGAACAAGGGATACGTCGCGCCCTCTCGTGTCACCCGACCCCATGTCAATCTTCATCTCATAGACAAAGGTGTCGTTCTGGTCCCTCGCCGCCCCCCACTTGTCGTTAGTGCCAGAAAGCTTGACGTCTTCCCCTGACGGCACGCCGTCCCACGGGCTGTCGTAGACACGATCGATGGCGACCAGCCCTCCTCCGGTGAGCGGGAGATAGGCGCTGTCATCTCCGACTTCCAACCCTCGCCGCGGAACATAGGCGTGCTTCGGCACATCGAAGCACACCCAGGCTGTAGGTCCACTGCCACGGAACGGCCCGCTCTTCACCATTGCGATGTAGAGGTACTTGCAGTCGTGCTTGATGTATACCGTGATCTCGTAGGTTGTACGCGGCGACTGCCCGGCCGGCGTACGAATGTAACACGAGAAGGACGCCGCATCGGCCCATTCGTTTCCGATCAGTCCATCCAGGGAAGTGTCCGGAATCGGCATCCCATAAGGAGCTTTCTGCGCTGACGTCGTGCCTGCTGCAGCACAGGTCAACAGTAGCACCAAGAGCAGGATCTGAGTTCCCGTTCGCATGCGGGCGGCTGGCGAGCTCGTATCGCATGTCGGGGCGCCTCTTCGTTCAAGGCTCGCCTTCTCCATTGCGCTCCCTCCTTTGCCGGGCTGAAGTAGGCCTGGTGCCAGCGTGTCGACCTACGTGCCCCTTCTTCTTGTCTGACTGCCTACTTCGATTGGCAGACCGCGCACCGTTCCGGTCCCCCGCGCCCGGGATGCGGTGTTCTCCACTCCCTCCCTCACGGATACCAGATTCCTCGGGTTTGACCTGCCCCGCCGCTCGGCCCACTTCTGGGCACAATGTAGCACGCCTCCCCCCGAGGCAGGTCAAGACCTCGCGATGCGCCCGCGACACCACTCGTGAACGCAGCGAAGCGTCTGAGGTTGAGGGTTCAAGCCCTCTGAATGCCATTGGGCCGCCCGCGTGGGCGACCCAATGGCCGGTTTGGCCAAAACCTAGCGAATGCGGAAGGTGCGCGTCCCGACGTTGTTCGTCCTGTCCGTCTCCGGGAGGAGATTCGCCGGATCGAGGGTGACCGTCAGCGTGGCGTTGCCCCTGCTCAGCCCTGCCGTGGAGAATTCCGTCTCCACGCGCACATCGGTAATGCCGGGCGCAAGACCTCCGGCAGCGTGCGTCACGATGGTCATCGTCTTCCCATCCGAATCGGTGATCGCGAAGGACACGTCGAACGGGCCCACCGCGACGGTGCCTAGATTCGAGACGAGCACCCAAGCGAGGCTGTTCCCTTCGTCCGACACGACGTTATTTGAGACATACACCTGCTGCACGGCGAGATTGACGGGTCCTCCCGGTGATCCCGCGCCGCCACTGATGCTGAACGGGATCTCGAGTGCGTTGTTGAGGACGGCGTGCTCGGGGACTCTACCCGGGACGTCGACAAGCTTCGCCTCCGCGCGCAACAAGTACGATCCGGGACCGAGCGCCGTGGTGTCGAGGTTGCAGACGATCCGCTCGAAGCCGTCCGTGGCTAGCCCGGGTACGAGGACGCGCGTAACGAGCATGGGAGCGCACTCGCCTCCCGCGCAGCCGGCGGTGGGAATCGTGTCGGTCGGAGTCGGCATCACGTAGAAGCTGACTTCGAACTGCCCGGCCGCCTCCTCGCCGAAGTTGGACACGATGGCGGTGACCTGCGCCGGCTGGCCCTGGGCAACGGGCGACGGCGGCGTCATCTGAAGATCGACCACAGCGAGGTCGGGACCCACGACGAAGATCGCGCCCTGAGCGAGGTTGTTCGTCTCGTTCGACTCGACGATCGCCCCTAGAGCAGACCCCTGGTCGGCGTCAAGTTCGACGCTCAGGTAGTAGGCACCGGGGTTCAGCTCCTCCGTTTCGAGGCGCGTGGTTACGGTGACCTGCTCTCCCGCGGCGAGGCCCGGCACGGAGACGACAGACGGGTAGAGCCCTAGAGCGCTGTAACCTTCGGGCGTGTCGCACAGCAGCACCGTTGCCTGGCCTGCGGCCGTCTCGGGCGCCGGACAGTGCGAGAAGCGCACGCTGAACGGGCCGGACGCGACATCGCCCTCGTTCGCCACACACAGCGACAGTGTCACGCTGCGGCCTCGCCGAACGGCGTACGACGGGTCAGCGGATACTTGGCCGCACGCGACGAGGTCGGGCAGCTGCGCCGCCTGGAGCGTCACAGCGGTGACCAGCTCGTTGTTGCGCTCGTCGAGCTCGGCAACCTTGCCCACGTCGTTGCACGTTGCAGTGCCGCACCCCGTGTGGGGGTCGACGGCGACGCGGATCTCATACACTCCCGGCGAGAGGCTGAGGGTCGACAGCGATCCGACAAACGGCAGCGATATGCCGGCGCCGAGCGCCACGCCCGCACACTGTACGTCATCCACGCACGGGAAGGGGATCCAGCGCAGCGCGCCCTTGGATCGGTAGAAGAACCGCACGTCGACGTCGGAGGCCGCCGAGCGCCCCGAGTTGAGCACCGTCGTCGTGGCCGTGATCTCGTTGGCCTGGCCCAACTCTACGGGAGAGGATGGGTAAAGGCCGAGACTCCGCGGCATGAGCTCGGGGAGTGAGGCCAGCGGTTCGAGGATGGTCATCGAACGAACGAGCTCGTTGTTGTCTTCGTCAGTCTCGTGAAGGAGATCGTGGGGGTCGACGATGACGCGGACCTCGTACGTCTCCGGAGCGTCGAAGAAGCCGAGGCGCGCCGCGTTGAGCACGGTCTCCGCTTTGACCTCGCCGAGATAGCTGATCGGGCCGACGGTCTGGATGTCGACCTGCTTCCCATTGGCGTAGAACGCCACTTGCACGGACTCGGCGCTCCCCCGGCCCGTGTTGACCACGGCGGCCGTGAGGGTGACGTCGTCGTTCAGCCGAATCGGCGATCGATCGAACGTCAGGCTCCTCGGCCGTAGTTCAAGCGCCTGAACGGACAGCGTTCCGATGAGCGTGTTGTTTCGTTCGTCTCGTTCGACGACTTCTTCGCTGCTATCCACCAGGGCGCGGATCTCGAAGATGCCCGACGGCAGCCCACCGCTGCAGCCCAAGGCGCCCGAGACATCCCCCGCAAGCGATGCCTCATCCCCGCACAGCGTGCCGCTCACGAGGACTTGGCCTGACTCGGGCAGACCGAATTGCGGGATGGTCGCGAACGCAAGCCCGTTGCGGAGAAGGGTCACGCGGAAGGGGCCGGACGGCGCGTCTCCCGCGTTGACTACCATGACCGACACTGTCCAGGGGGCCGTCTCGTCCTCGGGGTCCGTCGGCGTGAAGTTGACCTCGGTTGGCTGCAGGTCCGGCAAGCCGGCCGGGGACTCGACGATCGTCACGACGACGATGAGTTCGTTGTTGAGTTCGTCCGTTTCCTGGATTGCGTTCCCAAGGTCGACGACCGCACGGATCTCGTAGGTCCCGGGATCCCAGTTCATCGTGTCGACCGAGAACGCAAACTCCAACTCCCGCCCTTCCGCGGGCGCCATGTACGGGGTCTCGATGGTCCCCGGAAGTCGCGCCCACGGGTCTCCCTCTTGTTGCGGGCGGGCGTAGAGCCCGGTCTCGAAGTGCTCCGCCGTCCGGGTTCCCGTGTTTGCGACGTGCACCACGACGTTCAGTTGCGTGCCGCGCATTACGAGAGACGGCGGATCTAGGATGATCTCCCGGATGGCGAGCTCGGCGAGGTTTCCCGCGCCAAGGAGCGCCGCTCCCACGGAGAGGCCCAACACCAGCACCACGCCCACCACGATCGCTCTCCTGGACATGCCCGTTCCTTCCTCCTTGCGCCTCCGCTGTTGGGCCCTGCCTCCGGCGCGGCTACGGACACCCGCCGCGCACCGTTTCCACGACGTAGAGGTTCCCGTCGCTCGTTCCTGCGTAGAAGAGTTCCACGAATCGCGACACACCGTCGGATTCGCCCACGTACGAGTCCATGACGACTCCGGACCGGATCGGTTTCCCGAGGCCGGCGAGCGCGCCCTCGACGAACAGGACCTCGCCACGGTCGCTCAGGATACGGATCGTGCCCGAAGTCTCCGCAAACGAGACCCGGCCGCGCCGCCGGTCGACCGCGAGGTCGCCCCACGGACAGGTCAGTGCGGTTCCGGCGCCGCTGTAGGTCCACAGCGGCTGGCCGGACAACGACAGCGCGGCAATGCGCCCCGCTCCGCCGTCGCAGATCGCGGCGTACACAGGATCGGCGGCGGTTTCCGGGTACACGGCGAGAGATGCGATGGTGCCGCCAGCGGTCGAGAGATCGGCGCTCCAGCCGCGAAGCATGGCCGTCCCGATGGATCCGAACGACGTGCAAGGCGAGAACGCGATGACTCGCCCAGCCGAGGTTCCAACGTAGACGCCCGTCGGCCCCAGGGCGAGCGCCGTGGCCTCGCCGCCAAACCCGCCGACCGAGCAGACCACGGTCTGGGTCGCCGCGGACACGGCGTAGAGGGCGGTGGGGGTGAGGACGTAGATCAGGCTTCCCGATGTGTCCACTGCGACATCGACCGCTCGCGCTCCGAGCGGGATGGTCGTCGAGGTCTCGCCCGTGCGCTTGACCACCGCGACTCCGACGTCCGTTCCGACGTACGCGGTGCCCGCGGAGTCGAGGGTGAGGGACGTTGCCGTGCTCCCGACGTGGACTGCCGCCCCGATGCGCCCCCCCGAGGACAGTGCGAACCGGTGGAGTGTCCCCGAGGCCGTCGCAACGTACGCCGTCCGGACGGCCGTGCCGCGATCAAGAGCGAGCCCCGTGATCTTGGCGGCATCGTTCAGGCTGACGTCATACAAGGCCGTCGGCGGGCTGCCGCGGGCAAACGCATGGAGGACACCGTCGTCGGAGGCCGCGAGGACGGTTCCCGAAGCGGTATCCAGGAGGACAAAGCCCACGGCCCCGCGGTACGGTCCGCCGATCCGCGTGGCCGACGACGCGTCGCGTGCGGCCACGGTCACAGTCAAATCGGCGATGTTGTTCGCCTCGTCTTGTTCGGCAACGCGGCCCTCTACGTCCACGATGGCCGTCAGCCCGAGCGTTCCGGCGGTATCTGTATTGAGATCCATGTGGATGACCGTGGACCCTTGGGCCGCGAGACTTACGAGATCCTGGACGCCGATCACGGTCCCCGCCTCTCGCAGTTCGACGCGGAAGGCGCCTGCCGCAAGCGCCCCTCGATTGGCGACCGTGATCTCGGCCGTCGCCGGGCACCCGGCGCTCAAGAGCCCGTCGCGGGCGGACGGCGCGCTCAGAGCTACGACGAGGTCTGGACCGTAGGACGGCGACGGGCCACAGTCCACCCGGTACGTGGTGGTGGCCGAGTTGTCTGTCTCGACAGCCTCGACGACTTGGCCGCTCGAGTCGACGATGACCTGGAACGTGTGGTCACCACACGCCCAGCCGATGGAGCCAAGCCCGATCTCTTGACGAAGCGTCACGGACTGAGACGGACCGAGCCCATCGACGCTCAGCCTGGCGAGCAAGAGCGCCGCCCCGTCGGAGCGCGCCCAGCGGACGTCCACGGAGAAGGGCTCCGCGGGCTTGGCGCCCCGGTTGGCCACGGTCGCAAGGAGCACCGTGCTTGGCGCGCCGGCGGGCGCGATCGCGGGCTGCAGGCTGAGCGCCTCGACGACGAGGTTCGGCTCGTCCGTGGCGCCGCCGGCGACCGGCCGCCCGAGAAAGAACGACAGGACCATCTCGTTGTTCGTTTCGTCCAGTTCGCGCACTTCACCGTCCACGGCGCCCGGGATCGGCGCGTCAACCCAAACGTGGAGCACATAGCGCCCTTTGGGCCAGCCTGCCGTCCAGAACGCATACTCCACCCATCGGGACGCCCCGCGTGCCAATCCCGTCGTCGCCTGGCAGGCGCAGGCCCCTTGGTTCGCCGACGGGGCGTTCTCGGAGCAGTCAAGGCGTCCGAGAGTCCAGGGAGTTCCGTCGTCGCGGACGACGAGGAACGTCACGGAGAAGCGGCCGGCGTCGATCGTGCCTCCATTTCGCACTGACGCCCGCGTGACGACGAACCCGCCTGACGGAATGGGCGACGCCGGACTCAACGTGACTTCGGAGACGTACAGCTCGGCCAGCCGCTCGGTCGGCGGCAGGACGGTGATCGTCGCGCTGATGACGTTGTTCGTCTCGTCGAGCTCGGAGACTCTATTGTCGGGATCGACCACGACGCGCAGGGAGTAGATCCCAGGCACGAGATCCTCCGTGTTGAGAACTCCCTGGGCTCGCATGCGGTCCTCGCGCTCGAGGCCCGGATCTCCCGTTGCGTTGGCGCGGTACGTGAACGTGTCGAACCTTGCCTCGCCGACGTAGAAGCCGACCGTGAAGCCGTCGAGGCTTCGCTCCCCTGTATTCTCGATTGTCGCGGTGACACTCACGGAATCGCCTTGCCGAATCGAGGCACTCGAGGCTTCGAGCCCGACGGGGTGCAGCTCGGTTCCCTGGACGGAGAACCCGAGGACGATCTCGTTGTTGTGTTCATCCTGTTCAAGGATTGCGTTCCCGTCGTCAACGACGATTCGGAGTTCGTAGCTTCCAGGGACGAGGTCAAGCGCGTTGGGACTCGCATCAATCGTCGCCTCGACGGTGTCTGTGCTCGAGTCCTCGTCGATCCCGAGGCGCTGGATCGTGCGGGTCACGAGCGGCGTCCACGATGTTGCTCCTGCGGCCCGGTAGGAGAACGCGACGGCGATTCCCACCGCACCGCTCGACGGGGCCGTTCCGCCGCCGCGGTTGGCGACGAGCACCTCGATGTCGACGTCGTCGTCCCAGTTCAGCGGCATCAGCCGACTGAACGACGCGGCGATCGGGAGGAGGTCGGGGAGTTCGAGCGTCGACGGACGCACACTGAGCGCGACGTCCAGCACGTTGTTCGTTCGATCGGCATCACCGATGCCGTAGGCGTCCTCGACCCACACCCGGACGGCGTAGGTCGTGGCACAGGACACCATGCGGTCGGCATCAGCGGACGAGAGAACGGCCATGGACGACGTTCCGATCGCGCCGTCGTGCGCGCCGGAGGTGGTCAAGAGGAGACGAAGGGGCAGCCCGGTGGAAAGGGCGGCGTTGACGTCGACGCGGCGATCCCGCTCCAGGCCCGCGATCTGCGTCTCGGCGAAGAGGATCCACGCGTCACCCGGCACCGCGTCGGCGAGGGCGGCGAGCCCGGTCGCCTGCGGACTTCTGGCACCCTGCGGATCGGGCACGAACTGCCACGGCGTGAGCCCCTTGGCGTTGGTGGAGTCCGACGGTGCGATGGACCATCGCTCCCCGGTGCGCTCATCGACGCAGTAGACGGGGAAGAGGGCGAACCCGACGTGGAATGGACCCGCGGCGGCCTGTCCGGTATTCATGACCCCCGCCGTGATCGTGGCGGTCTCGCCCCACAACATGGGAGGCGTTGGCGTGACCTCCGCACTCACCGGGTGCAGCTCTGCCATGGGTGACAGGATCTCGAGCGACGCTGCGAGGCGGTTGTTGGACTCGCTCCCTTCGGGAATGACTCCGGCCGGATCGACGACGACGATGATCTCGTACGCGCCCGGGGCGAGATCGGTTGTCGGAATCGTCGCAACGAACTGGAGAGCAGGGGGTCCGTCTCCCGCGGGAAAGACGCCGAGGGCCGTGCCGCACGGTTCTTCGCGGTCGCGACGGCGCCACGTGATCTCGACGTCGGCATCGACCTCGAGCGGCGGTCCCGACCGCTCGACGACGGCCGAGGCGGTGACCGTTTCGCCGCTCACGACGGACGTTGCGGGTTCAAGGAAGACCTGGGAGACGCGGAGGTCGACGAGCGACTCTTGGCCTCCGAGCGACGGGCCCACCGCGACCCACAAGAGACCCCCACACAAGAGAAGCACTGCGCAACGCCAACGGCCCGCCAGCATCCCCGCCCCCTTGCTCCTTTGCTTCGGCTCCTCTTCGTTTCGTTCGGCCCTACGCCGACTACTCGAACTGACTCAAATCAAACGCGTACAAGTGCCCATCCGATGACGCGACCAACAAGGTGAACGTCTCCGGATCGACGATCGGCCGCAACAAGAACGCGGGCGCTGTTCCGCCTTCCTCCGGCTTGAACAGGAAGGGCACCTTGACTCCCCAGACTTCTACCGTCGCGTGCTTCCCAAGATCGGGATCCCACGCCTGCAGCACGGGCTGCGTCGTTTTCGTCTGGCCGGAGATGAAGATGGCAGCCGCATCACTCCCCGCCGCGTTCGGCAGGAGCGCGGGTCCGGTGACAACGCCCTTCGGGTCCAGCGCCCGAGTTGATGCCGTCGCGTTTCGGAATCCCTGGCCGTGGTTGTACTTGACTCGCACCATCTCGCCGGTGTCGCTCGCCAGGTAAATCACCGCGTCATCATCAGCGCTCACGAGCGACATCCCGACGACCGATGCCAGTGGATCAGTCTCGGCAAACTGGGTGCAAGCGCCGGACTTCACGACGAGGTCGACCGCGTAAAGGAAGCCTGACTGCGTCCCAAAAAAGAGCGCACTCTCCCTCTGGTTCTTCAAGAGATCCGTCGTCACGTGAACCTTGAGGTCGTAGGTGCACTCGCTCTCGTTGGGAAGGATTCCGCGCACGATTCTGTCCGTCGCGATCCAGAGAGCGCCGGTGGCATCCACGTACGCGGGCGCCGACGTCACGGCCCCGTGCTTCGTTACCGTGCGTAGGGTCTTGCCGTTCGCCGCATCGAGAACGAACGCCCCGTTCTCTGAACCGACAATGAGCTTCGTGCCGTCGGCGGACAAGACGAGGTGCGTGTCTCCCTTGACGAGGTTGTTGTCCTCGCTGTTGGAGGCTTTCGTGACCGTGTTTGACCAGAGGTTGGCGAGGAAGGAGTCCTCTTCCTTGTCAGTACCCTCCAACGCGTAGACTCGACCGTCGCTTGCTCCGACGAAGACGCGATAGGTCTTGGTGGTCGCGTCGTACGTCGCCACCGGCCCGGTGAGCGTCTGCCCCGTCGGCGCGGACCATGTCGCCTTCTCCTCACCGGTGCGTACCTTGAGAACGTGTAGCGTCTCGCCGCTCGCGTCCTTCGCCACGTGGAACACCAGGCCGCCGGCAACCGCCGGCTCGACCTGGACCGACGTCATGGTTGTGCACCCCTCCGAGCAGCACGACGACCTCGCCGGGAAGGTCCACAAGTCGACGGTTGAATAGAACTGCGAGAGCTCGAACTGGGCCGGGAGGAAGATGTCTTGCGGCGTCCCGCTCCCGTCGGCCGGCTGCACGGTGATGCGGATCTGGACGGGGTTTGCTCGGCCGAGGACGTGCCCGCCGTCCTGGTCATCGCGCACGTCGACGCTGGAGGGACGGAACAGATGGCTGAACACGTCGTAGTTGATTGTGATGAGGATATAGCCAGCTGGTCCTGGATCGCCGAGCGAGACAATCTTCGTCAACTGGGCAGGGTTTCCGGACGCATCCGTGACGAGCGGTGCGAACTCGTTGGCCGGAGCTGTCAGGCTGAGTCGGTAGTAGCCGTAGATCACAAGATCGCTGCCGGAAATGGGCTCCGTCCCGACGTTGTAGACATTGACAGCTAGGGTCTTCTGGAGATCTCCCATGCGGCACGTGGGAAACACGTTGCCCACCCTAAGCTGCGAGATGTGACGACCTTCGCGCAACAGGATCAGCGTGTACTTGTCCGCACTCTCGGCCGCTGTGGTACCGCAGGGTCCCCGCGGCGCGGCGTTGTCGCACGGCTCGGTATCGCCGAGAGCGTTCCGCGGATCCACCTCGGCAGAGAAGGCATAGATACCAGGAAGGAGCGCGGACGTGTCGAACAAGACGACCGGCCGCTTCTCTTCGCCGGGTTCGAGGCCGGACACGACTTGCGTTCCCAGTCTGCCGTGCTCGCCCGAGATGGTCTCGGTGAAGAAGAAGTCGACCTCGAACTCCCCCACGGCGTCCGTCCCATCGTTCGCGACACGCGCACTGACACGCACCGTGTCCCCGACGATGCCCTTGTCGAAGCCGAGGGTCGTGCGGTCGACTTGCGACGGCCCTTCGACGAGGCCGATCTGAAGAGATCCAACCGAGATGTCGGCCCCAGCAACGGCGAGGCCGCCGATCGCGAGGATGGCGACTAGACTCGCGACGATGCCCGCGGCGCGAACGCGTCCAGACACCTTTTCCAGAGCAAACGCCTCCAGCATGCGCCCTCCTTGCCTCCAGCACGCCGCGCACGGCGTCCTTTTCCCCGTCTCTCCCCGCCAGAGACGTCGCTAGATCGCCAACTGCAGGAAGATCCCCACCTCCGTGCCGAACACCCCGATGCCCTCCGGAATCACGGCGAGCCCGGCGCGGATGCGGTCAGACTTGACGGCGCCCACGGCGAGGGCCCGCTCGAAGTCGATGGCCACGATGCGATAGGTGGAGGCCGGCAGAGTGAGCTCGCGGCTGAGCAGGAATTCCCGCGGGTTTCGCAGGAAGGTGGCCCGCTCTGGCGAGTCCACCGGCAGCCGATCCAGGTCCTTCATCGCGGTGCGCAGGGTCTCCAGCGCCTCGGCCGTCAGCCGGGCAATGAGCGCCAGCATGTCCTCAATCTGCTGCGTCGGCGAACCGTCGCTCGTGCGCATCGTTCCGCCGACCTCGCCATCCAGCGGTTCGTGAACCTCTTGCAGGAAGATGCCCACGTTGCGGTAGAAGATGCCGAGCCCTTTGGGTTCGAAGACGAGCCCTTCGAGAGGTTCGGCGACGCCGAACCACGCGTCCTCGGCGGCTTCCGGCACGATGGAGAAGTCGATCGCCGTGATCTGGAACGCGCTTGGCGCCAAATCGATCGATGCGGTCACCGTTTGGTTTGCCAGGTAATCTCGCGGAGCCCCCATGAAGAGAGAGCGCAGCTCCGGCATCAGGTTGAGGACGATGGCCAGCCGCACGAGCGCCGGCAAATCATCCTCGGGAAGCAGTGTCACCGTACGGAGAATGCGCTCCGCGACTCGCTCCTCCTGTCCTAGGGCGGCGAACACCGGCCCGACGACAGCCAAGCCGACGAGAAGAACAAGCAACCAGGAATACCACGTAGACCGAAGGCCGACCTCCGCCCGCCGATGTGTCATGCGCATTACCTCCCTAGGACCACTATAGCTCTGGACAAGACGAATGTGAAACGACCTCCGAGAGGCGGTGTTCTTCACAAGAACCTCCTTTCCTTGCTGCGTCGGCACAAGGTTGGACGAGGACGCACCGTACGTACCCGCGAGGGTCACGGTGGTTTCCCGGCGGACGCCGCCGCCGGGAGGCGGGTCGTCGCATTGATCCCTCTGCTGTGTTAGCCATGCGGCAAGGCCCGGACCATGACTCACGTCCGCAGTCAAGCGGGGGAATTCCCCCGGTCTTCTGGAGACAGACGTGGGTCGCGGGGGGAGGCACGGGGCTATGCTTGCGGCAGGAAGCCGTGAAGGAGGGGCATTGACCGAGAGAGTCCTGAGCTGTAAGCACTTCTCCGCACTGGCGGGAGGGGTAGGCGCCCTCGTCATCGCGGCGGCGCTGAGCGGCGCCGTGCAGGCTCCAGAGATCGGCATCCCCGACGTGGACTCGCCGTGGCCTCCGAGCGTTGTGGAGCGAATGGAGTGCTACGGCGACTACGTCGTCCGAGTCTGGAAGAGCCTCGATGAGGCGGCGCCAGGCTTCTATCGCGTTGTGACCGTCGATCTTGGCGACGCTCGTCCGGTCTGCGTCGACTGGGCCACGGGACTGGGAAAGCTGTCCGGCCGGGACATCGACGGGAGCGGCCATCCCAACGTGGTCATCGAGAGCTACAGCGGTGGCGCTCACCGCTGTTCCGAGACCCTCGTCTACGACCTGGCCGAGACGCTCGTTCCGATCGGCCTGCCTGCGTCGCCCGGCGGCAACGCGCCGGGCGAGTTCGTCGATCTCGACGGCGATTCGGTGTTCGAGTTCCAGACGTGCGACGATTCGTTTGCCTACGCATACTGCAGCTATGCCGGGTCGCCGTGCGTTCCTGCCGTCCTCGTCTACGACTCCGGGCAAAGGCGCTACGTCCCCAAGAGCTACGCCTATCCAGAGCTCTATCGCGATGAGATCCGCCTCGATACCGAGCGCGCGAAACTCGCCCTCGCAGGCGGTGGGGACGCTGGCTGGGACGGGACGCCGAAGTGCGACGTGCTTCCGCTCGTCCTCGACTACCTGTACTCGGGAGACCCCGAGGCGGCATGGGATGCGCTCGAGACCTACTACGTGTTCTCGGACAGGAACGCTTTCCGCGCCGAGATCGAAGCGGTCGTCGGCGCGAGTCCGTACTATGCCGTGCCGCTTTCGTAGCGCCGCGTCGCTGCCTCTTCAGCGCCCCTTCGGTGCAGGCGGCCCCTCTTCCGCCCACAGTTGCACGAGGTGGAGGCAGGTCTCGACGGCCTTTCCCATCTCCTCGACGCTCGCCCATTCCTGAGGGCCGTGCGGGTTGTGCACGCCGGCGAAGAGGTTTGGCGTCGGCAGCCCACGCTCGGTGAGCTGGGATCCATCCGTGCCTCCACGGACAGGCACCTCGATCGGGACGACTCCGGCGCGCCGCACGGCTTCCAGCGCGAGTTCCGCTGGCCGCATGTCTTTCTCCAGCCAGTAGCGCATGTTGCGGTACTGGCGGGTGATCGCGCACGTGACCTTCGCGCGCGGCTCGACCTTGGCGACCGCGTCGGCTGCCGCGCGGAGGGCCTCGCCGTGCGCTTCCAGTCCGTCGAGTTCGAAGTCCCGCAGGATGAACGCAAGCTCGGCCTCCGCGGCCGTGCCTTGAAGATGGACGAGATGGATGAAGCCCTCGCGGCCGGCCGTCGTCTCCGGCGATCGCGCGTACTGTGGAAGCAGGCCGATCACCTTCGCGGCAAGGGTCAGCGCGTTCACCATGCGGCCCTTGGCCTTTCCGGGATGAATCGCCACGCCGTGGATGCGGAGGACGGCGCGGTCGGCGGAGAACGTCTCGTAGGTCACTTCCCCGAGCGCCTCGCCGTCGAGCGTGTAGGCGACGTCGGCCGCCAGTTCCTCGAGGGTCAAGTGGCTGATGCCTGTGCCCGTCTCCTCGTCTGGCGTGAAGCAGAGGCGGACACGACCGTGCGGGATCTTCGGGTCTGCGAGCAGGAGTTCGGCACAGGTGACGATGGCGGCCACTCCCGCCTTGTCGTCGGCGCCGAGGAGGGTGGTTCCGTCTGCGGTGATGATCGTGTCACCTCGTCGGGCCGCCAGCGCGGGCTCCTTCGCCGGATCGATGATCACGCTAGGGTCCCCCGGCAGCGTGAGGACGCCGCCGCGATAGTCCCGGTGGACGACGGGCTTGACGCCGCTCGCGGCGAAGTCGGACGCCGTGTCGACGTGAGCAAGAAGGGCGACGGTTGGCGCGGCTCGCCGTACGGTTGCCGGTACGGTGGCAAGCACGAAGCCCTGGGCGTTCAGTTCGACGTCGGCTGCGCCGAGATCCTCAAGTTCAGCCTTGAGGACTCGCTGGAGGTCGAGTTGCCGAGCGGTGGTCGGTACCGTCTCCGATGTCTCGTCGCTCTGCGTGTCGATGCGCGCGTAGCGAACCAACCTCTCCTCGAGCCGCTTGGCCACAGCCTCGTTCATCAAAGAGACCCCTCCCTGCACCGTGTCCGTTTCGTCTGGCACTAAGCCAACTTGGGAAGCCGATCGACCTTTTCGCGAGTCTACCGCGCCCCAGGGCGGACTCCAACCCGCGCCGGGATCTGGTGCACGACGCGGGCAGAGCGCTGCGCTATACTCCGTTGGAAGGTGCTCTCCGCCGTGGGTGAGATGGCGCCATGAGGAGGAGCGGTCGGTGCGATGACGCCAGAGAGGATCCTGCGAGGGCATGCGGCGCGGCTCTCCCTGTGGAACCGGCTGTTCCATGGGTTTCCGGTTAGTTTCGCCGAGCTCGACCCTACGGTTCTCTGCGGTGACCCGTCTTCGCCCAACGAGTGCGCGTCCTACGTCACTCTCAGAGCGTGTACGGCGCTCGCCAGGTCCGAACGTCACGCCGTGCGTTGCGCGCTGCGCATTGCCATCCTTTACTGGTTCGCGAACATCGGCGAGCGTCGCGGCGATGCACGCGGGCCGCTCGAACCGAAGAGGACGGCGTTTCACCTAGGAGAAGCGATCGGGACGCGGCTCACATGGGACGAGGCGGTCGCCGTGATGAAGCGCAAGCCGATCGACTTCTCCGCCTACCTGTGGCTCCTCGAGGTTCTCGAAGCCGAGTACGTCAAACAGTGGAGCGCCACGTTCCCCGGCACGGAGGCGGTGTCGATCGACGTGCTTTCCGGGAAGATCCAGGAGCACGAGCACGCCAAGCACTGGAGTCTGAGCACGGAGCGGGTGCCGAAGCGCGGTCGTCTTGGCGCCGGAGGTGACGGCAACGTCCCAGCGGTTTGAGGAGAGACTCTTCGACGTGCTCTCCGGGGAGATCGAGCCGCAGCTTGGCGAGACTCACCTCAGGGACGGCGAGCTGCGGCGGCTGATGCGCGGCCGGGCGCGTGTCAGCGAGTTCGAGCGTTCGGGCGCGCATCTGGCGAGGTGCGCTGAGTGTCGCGCGAGGCTCGACGACCTGCGGCGCGCCGGGGAGTCGTCGCGTTGGCGACATGCCTCGAATCTCACTCGGGCAACAGTACAGCGCTTCCACACGCGTCCCGGGATCGGGCTTGCTGTGCTGCGGCATGTGGGCGTCGTCGCCGTGGTCCTGTCGATCGTGGCGATCTCGATTGCCTTGGGCGATCGAACGGGGACGGAGGACTCGGCCGCGCCTGTGAAGTCGCTCGCGCGGGGGACGGCGAGTCCTGTCGCAGGGACGACATCGATGCTGTCCGACAAGCTGGATCCGCAGGGGCTTGTCCGCGCTCTGCACGCGTTCGACGAGTATCCTCCGCATCGGGCTGCGGCCTACACGATCGGCCTCCTCTGTCAGTACGGAGTTCCCCTCTCGTCTGCCGCGCTTGCCTTTGATGCGGCCACGATCTACATCGCCGAGCCTGGAGACACGTGGAAGACGGTGGCCGCCAAGGCTCTCGGGGACGGCGGGCTGTGGCCGATCATTCTTCTCCTCAATCTCGAGCTCACAAGCGACGGCGAGTTTGTTCCTCCGGGAGCGTATCTCCGCGTTCCGAAGGCGATCCCGCTGGGCGGAGCCGAATGAACTGGCGAGTCCTTCTCATCCTTCTTGTCCTGTCCGTGGGTTGCGCCGAGTCTCGCGCGGCGTCCTACGCGCTCCTCGTCGGCATATCGGAGTACGCCGACCCGAGCATCGCCGACCTCGAGTACGCGGCGTCGGATGCTGGGGACATGGCTCTCGCGCTCGAAACGCAGTGCGGCTTTGCGCGGTCGGACATCCTGTTGCTCACGGAGGGTGAGGCCACGAGGGAAGGACTTGTGGCGGGATTCGAGTGGCTGCGCGAACAGGTAGGTCCGTCCGACCTGGCGTTCGTCTACTTCGCCGGGCACGGGTCGACGGTCGTTGACCGTGAGGGCGACGAGGCGGACGGTGACGGGATGGACGAGTGCATCCTGCCGCAGGATGCGGTCCTGCTCGACCCATCGACGTACGTCACGGACGACGAACTGGGCCCGTGGATCGCAGACCTTGGAAGCGGTGCGGTGTCCCTCTTCCTCGACTCCTGCTACAGCGGGGGGCAGAGCCGCATGGCCGGGACCACGACGCGTGAGGTTGCGGACTACGGCTCCGTCGCGCGCGACGTCATGACCGCGGGGCTCGGCGGGCCGATTCGCGGAGTGCTCGCAGCCTGTTCGCCGAGCCAACTCGCACTCGAGAATCCCATCTTGGGCCACGGCGTGTTCACTCACTTCTTACTGCGCGGGCTGCAGGAAGACGGCGTCGATCGGGGAGACGATGTGCTCTCGATGTCCGAGCTGTCCGACTACGTCATCCGCGGTGTGTCGGAGTGGAGCGAGCAGGCGAACGAGCTCCAGACGCCCGTTCTGGACATGCCGCCCGGCATGGACATTCCGATCATCGCCGGCGTCTCCGCCGCTCGCCTCGACGGGCCGCCGCTCATCGCCTACTTCCCGTTCGATTCCGACTTCAACGAGGCGGCGGGACGCTTCGGCACGGTGAACCACGGCGGCGAGCTGATCTCCGGCATCGTGGGGAACGCCGCGCGATTCAGCAATCAGCTGACCGATCTCCGCTACGTCCGTGCGCTGGAGGCCTACGAGCCCCTCGAGGGTCCGTTCGCCGTCTCGCTCTGGTTCCGCTCCGGTCGAGTCAATCCGAGCAACTCTGGGGCCTTCTTCTCATCGCACGCTCGGTACAACGACTATGGCCCGGAGTACTCCGCGCAGCTCAACGGCGACGGAACCTTGACGTTCCGAACGGACGACACGCGCGGCGTGAACCACCGCCAAGACCTGACCACGACGACGTACCGCTGGGACGACGGCGGGTGGCACCACCTGGTCGTCCAGCGCTTGCCCGACGGCCGAAAGGAGATCTGGATCGACGGGCGTCTCGAGGCCAGCGAGTGGTACTCCATCCAGGACCTCCGCACGGCAGCGAATCCGTTCACCGTTGGTGGGAGCGCCTACGGCGGATGGACGTACCTTCGCTCCTTCACCGGCGACATCGATGAGCTTCGTATCTACTCCGGCGCTCTCGACCCGAGTCGGATCTCCGACCTGCTCGCGATGGGCGTTTCCGACGAGCCCGTGTTCGTGCCAGACTCGGCCGTCGCCGACGCCATCCGAAGCTCTCTCGGTCTGGCCGATGGCGCGGGATTCACGCGGCACGATCTCTTGCGCGTGCGGACGCTTGAGATCCACGCTGACCGCGATCTCGATCCCACGGGGATCACGTTCTGCCGCGATATTCGACACCTCCGTCTCTCGGGTGCAGGTGTCTTTGACTTGTCGTTCGTGCGCGACCTCTCGGCGCTCGTCGAGCTGGCGTTGCCCGGGAACCGCGTTGAGCGGTTGGACGCCCTGCAGGGTCTCACGAGCATCGAGATCCTCGATCTCTCGTCCAACGCCATTTCGGACATCTCTACGCTGTCGAGCCTTCCGAACCTCTATCGCCTCGACCTCTCGTGGAACGCGATTGCGGACATCTCCCCGCTCGCCGGTCTCTCCAGAATGAAAGAACTCTGCCTGCGTGGGAACGTGATCGCCGACCTAAGCCCGCTCGGGTGGCTCTCCAAGCTCTGGGACCTCGATCTGGGCAACAATCGCGTCACCAACCTCCTGCCGCTCACTGGATTGCCGAAGCTCACCATCCTCTGCGTTGCTGCGAACGGGATCTCGGACATCGCTGCGCTTGCCCAGATGCCGGGACTCGAGGAGATCGACCTCTCGTGGAACCAGATCGTCGACCTCTTGCCGCTCGTCGGTCTCGAGTGGCTCGGCGACTACACGATGTTCGCTCCCGGCGAGAGGACGGCGCTGACGCTCAACCTGGCAGGGAACGCGATCGTCGATCCTTCGCCGCTCCTCGCGTGCATCGGCCTTGGTGCCGGCGACTCGGTCGACCTCTCGTGGAACCCGTTCCTGGCGGTCTCTGCGGACGACGTAGCACGCGTCGTCGCGCTCTTGACGCAGCGCGGCGTGGCCGTCCTCATGAACTAGGCAGCGTCGTGCATGACCACGGCAGCCGGGCCGTCTGCGGCGAGCGTTGCAGCGTAGAGCTCAGGTGCGGCGAGTTCGTAGAGAGTCCAAACGGCGCCTGCCATGGGCACAGCTTCTCGTTGTCGTGTGATGCCCGATGGCACGGAGCGCAGCCGGGAGGGTACGCCGCCTCCTACTCCCTTCAGGATGGCCTCCTTGCTCGTCCAGGCGCGGAAGAACGTCTTGTGCCGCTCGGCAGCCGGGAGCGAGGCGAGTTCGTCCGCCTCGTTGGCGGGAAAGAACCTCCGCGCGAGCCGAACGACGTCCGCATCGGGGTCGATGCGTTCGATGTCCACGCCCAATCGATGCGCTCGCGAGACCGCGAGCAGCATCCAGTCTCCCGAGTGGGAGAGGCTGACGTGCAACGGGTGGCCGGACGCGTCGACGGTCGGCGCGCCGCGGCCGTGCCGCGCGATCACGATGTCACGAGGCTCGCGCCCAAGGATGCGCGCCAGGATGACTCGTCGTGCACCCCAAGCAGTGCGCGCCCGCTCGCGGCGAGTCGCGGAGACGATGCGGTCGAGCCGGGCCTCTTCGTCGTCCGTCAGGAAGGAGCCGAGTTCGGCCGCCCGGCTGGCCGGCCCGACGAGCGGCAGGCACCAGACGTCGACGTGTGGACGAATCCACGGTCCCACGGCGGCGTCCTCGGATGCACGCAGAGGCGCGCGGAATGGCTTTGGGGCGTCGCTCGACACGTGGTTCCCTCCCTTGCGATTCTCGAACCGATGCCGTGGTCTCTCCGTCCGGCCATCCACTGTACGGGGGAGGCAGTGGAGTTCCAACGTCCGTTCTGACTCCCCGGCTCGCGCGGTTTGAGAAAGCTTACCGACGTGCGGAAGATGGGTTCCACGGGATAGAGAGGGGGGAGGACGTGAAGGGTCGTTCGCTGCTCATGATCCCCGGTCCGGTCGAGTTCGAACCCGAGGTCTACCAGGCGCTTGGGGCTCCGACGACGAGCCACCTCGCTCCGAGCTTCGTCGAGGCGTTCGGGTGCGCGCTCGAAGCGATGCGCGAGGTCTGGCTGTGCCCGTCCGGCCAGCCGTTCGTCGTCGCCGGATCCGGAACGTTCGCGATGGAATTGGCGGGCGCGAACCTCGTCGAGCCGGGCGATCGTGCCGTCGTCGTCTCGACGGGCGTGTTCGGCGAGCGGTTCGCCGACCTCCTCGGTCGCCACGGGGCGGAACCGTGCGTCGTCCGAGCCGACGTCGGTGGAATCGTCGACCTCGATCGAATCGAAGACGAACTGCGGAAGAAGCCGACGAGCCTCTTGACGGTGACCCACGTGGACACGTCGACGGGAGTGAGGATGCCGATCGCGGCGCTCGGCGAGATCGCGCGCCGCCACGGCGCGATCAGCATCGTCGACGGCGTCTGCTCGGTGGCCGGGGAAGAGATTCGTCAGGAGAAGTGGAGCCTCGATGTCGTGCTGACTGCGTCCCAGAAGGCAATCGGCGTGCCGCCGGGTCTCGCGCTGCTTGTCGCTAGCCCGCGGGCGCTCGAGCGCTTCGCGGCTCGCCGTCACGCCGTGCGGAGCTACTACGCCGACTGGTCGAAGTGGCTGCCTGTCATGCGGGGGTATGAGACGCGCGTGCCGAGCTATTTCGGCACGCCGGCCGTCAACCTCGTGGCGGCGCTCGACGTGAGCCTGCGACGGATCCTCGCGGAAGGGACGAGCGCCCGGTTCGCGCGGCACGCGACGATGGCGACCGCATTTCAGTCCGGTACGGCGGCGATCGGGCTGCGACAAGTTCCCGCCGACCCTGCGCACCGCGCTCACACGTTGACCGCCTGCTACCTCCCCGACGGAGTCTCCGGTTCCGAGTTCCTTCAAGCCGTCGCGGCCGCAGGCGTCGTTGTCGCCGGCGGACTGCACCCGGACCTCCGCGAGTGCACGTTCCGCGTCGGCCACATGGGCGCCGTTTGCGCGAGCGACGTTCTCGCGGCGCTCGGAGCGATCGAAGCGGGTTTGCGCGCGGTCGGCTGTGAGGTCGAGTCGGGAGCCGGCGTCGCCGCCGCGGCTCGCGCGTTTGGCGCGGGGACGTCACGTTCGAGTGGACGCTGAGTTGCCGCACCGCGAACGTCGTCTCTCGGAGAGGGACGGCGGCGGCCCCCGGGCCGGACAAAGCCCGTTGACGAGCCGAATCGACGCGCCTATGATGGCGCCGCACCGCGCAATCCAATGCTCATCGAGCGAGACAGGGCGATCGAATGCTGACGCACTACAAGTTCGAAAACGGCAAGCTCATCTATGTTGAGGGTCTGGAGGAGTGCCAGGTCATTCAGGTCGTTGCCCCGACATCCGTGGAGATCGATATGCTGGCCGGTACGCTATCGATTCCGCTGGACTTCCTCACAGCGGCTACAGATCGCGACGAGAGCCCGCGTTTCGAGATCGAAGACAACAGCAAGCTTCTCATCATCCGTGTGCCTCACCACAACGAAGCGTCCGAGATTCCGTACGAGACCCTCGCGCTTGCCATTATCCTCACGCCGGGGTACCTCGTGACCGTGTGCGCCGAGGACACGGCCCTTTGGGGAGAGCTACTCTCGGGCCGCGGCCGCTTGCCATCGCTCGACGACCCCATCCGCCTCGTGGCCACGCTGTTCCTTCATGTCTCGCGTCAGTACTTGAGCTTCCTCCGCAGTATCCGCCACGAGTCGGAGGAGGGGGAGCGGGCCATCCGCGCTTCCCTCAGAAACGAGACTCTCGTGCGGTTGCTCAACCTGCAGAAGTGCCTCGTGTACTTCACGACATCTCTTCGCGCCAATGAACCCATGTGGGACCGATTGCGGCGCATGGCGGGACGGGATCTGACGGAAGAAGAGCAGGACCTTCTCGACGACGTTCGCGCCGAGTTTGGCCAAGCGCGCGACCTCGCGGATATCTACAGCGACATCCTGACAGGGATGATGGACGCGTTCGCGTCGATCATCTCGAACAACCTGAACACGGTGATGAAGTTCCTGGCTTCCATCACGATCATCCTCATGCTGCCGACGCTCGTCGTGAGCTTCTATGGGATGAACGTCCGGCTGCCCTTCCAGGAATCGCCTCACGCTTTCTGGATCACGCTCGCAGCATCCGGGCTCTTTGCAGTGATCGGGGTCATCGTCTTCCTGCGGATGAAGCTTTTTTAGGCGGGCGTCGAAGGGCGCTGTCGCTCGACCTCGATCTCCTTCTGGCCGTCATCGGTGGCACGAGGAATCCGTGCGGTTCCAGAGCCCGAACCTCGCATGGGGATCGCGGCCGCTCGGCTCGATATCCTGTCCCCTGAGCGCGAGCAGAATGGGTGCGTCGCACTCCGGTACCGCGCCGTCCCTTCCGGCGTGCTCAGAGCCGAGGCAACGTGCTAGAGTCTTCGTCGCGCGAACGCGCGCAACCGGCGGGAGAGGAGGGGACGCCATGTGGACGAGAAGCCAGAGACACCGAGGCGGAGCGAGCCTCATCCTTGCGATGACATTCGCCGCGGCGCTGGCCATCGCGTGTCCGGCCGAGATTGCCTACGTTGGGGCCTTCGGAAGCGGTCTCGCGATCTACGTCGTCGATGAGGTCCATCTGACGACCCGCCCGCTCACGTCAGGTCCCGTGGACACGGCGCCCGCGTGGTCGCCGGACGGTGCGCGCATCGCCTTCGTGCGCTGGGTGGGCGACGCTCCCGACATCTTCCTGATCGATGCGGACGGGACACACCTCACGAGGTTGACCAACACCCCCGGCCAAGACGCCGAGCCGGTCTGGAAACCCGATGGCACGGCCCTTGCCTTCCTCAGCGAGCTAGACGGGACGACGGCCGCCTATCTCGTGGACCCTGACGGCGCGAATCTGCGACGGTTCCCCGGGCTTCCCGACGGGATCGGCTCCCTCGACTGGTCGCCCGACAGCCGATTCGTCGTCTTCGACCGCATCGTTGACTACCAAGTCCACCTCTTCATCATGGACGTTGCGACGGAGGCGATTCGCGAGCTCCCGGGCGTGCTTGGCTCTCGACCGAGCTGGTCGCCCGACGGAAGCCTCATCGCGTTCAGCGGGGACCCCCACATCGGCCTCATCCGGCCGGATGGCACCGGCCTGCAATGGCTGGCCAGGCAAGGAGGCCGCAACGAACACCCGACGTGGTCGCCCGACGGAACGCGGATTGCCTACCAGTCGGACTACCTCGGCCGCGATGTGATCTGCGTCGTCGGCGTGGCGACCGGGACCTTCGTCCGCCTGACGGACATCGGGACGTCGCCCGACTGGAACCCGGCCCGCGCGCCGTGATCCGGACGGCGTCAAGCGCCGCTGGCTACTGTGACGCCAGGCACCCAAGCCGAAGCTGATACACCGTGGCCTTGAGCAGGCGCCCCGCAAAGACGCGACGAGGAGGCATGTCGGAAGCCAATCGACATGGAGACGGTGGAGAAGTGCGCATACCCTCTTGCCTGAGGTGAGAGCTGTGAAGGGACGCGAAGCGGACGAAGCGCTCGAGTCATTGTCGAACGTCGGCGCTGAGGTAGCGAGGCGCCTACGCGAGGCGGGCATTACGAGCCCGGGTGAACTCAGGCGATTGGGCAGCGTCGAGGCCGCGGTTCGTCTCGAGAGAGTGCGGCCCGAGGATGCGCCGTGTCGAAGCATGCTGTCGGGACTCGAAGGCGCGATCCGCGGCGTGCGCTGGCACGCGATCCCGAAAGAAGAGCGCGAGCGTCTGTGGGTCGAGTACCGTGATCGAGTTGGGGCCGATGCGAAGTGAGTCATCTGCAATGCCTGCCGAGATGAGAATGGCCGAGTGGTCGTCGAGAGTCCTCGGGATCATCGGTCTTGCCGCGATGCTCATCGGAGCCATCGATCCCCTCGAAGGATCCGTGATCATCCTGCCCGGGGTTGGCCTGCTTGCTCTGGCAGCGCTTCTCGGCAAGGGGAGATGGCGCATGCTCCTCTACTGGGCCCTGGTCCTGGTGGCGATCGGCGTGGCCGCGATGTGGGTGCTGAGCGCGCTGGGAGGCATCGGGGGGAGCAGTGGTCGTTCGGACTGGTGGGGACTCCTCGTGCTGCCCTACGCTGCCGGCTGGGTCATGGGCGTCGTTGGCGGTGTCCTGACGCTGCTCCAGTCCTTCAGCCGCCCGAAGCCGCCGAACCACGGCGAGAAGCCGGCGTAGGTCGTTGTGCCGGAGCCGCGGGCTTCGGCACAAGGTTGGCGATGTTCAGGAGAGGCGGTGACATGGCGAAGAAGAAGACGTGGCGCGAGAAACTTGGCAACGACAACGGCCTGCCGCGCGTCGTCGAGATCGACGAACGGATGAGCTCGCGCTGGGGTGCAGGGACGTTCGTCATTCCCGCGCCGCGCGAGGTCGACGCCATGATGCGCGCTGTGCCCGAGGGGAAGCTGACGACGATCAACCA
>Ga0315287_10000631_pt1 | contig 30988 bp, 19 predicted proteins | sample YL17G11_0_MG_FD_205037 | JGI IMG/M metagenome (GOLD analysis project Ga0315287, IMG submission 205037) | Sediment microbial communities from Yellowstone Lake, YNP, Wyoming, USA - YL17G11_0 | ecosystem: Environmental > Aquatic > Freshwater > Lake > Sediment | place: USA: Wyoming | collected...
GTCACCGACAACACCGCCGCCGAGTTCCACTGCACGATCATCGCGATCGGCCCGTCGCCCGTGGATCCGAACGTCCTCTGGGTGGGCACCGACGACGGCAACGTGCAGGTGACACGCGACGGCGGCAAGACCTGGACCAACACGGTGAAGGCGATGATCGGCCTGGCGCCCAACGCGTGGGTGAACAAGGTCGAGGCCTCGCACTTTGATGCGGGTACCGCGTTTGTTTCGGCCAGCCACTGGCAGGACGGCGACTATGCGCCGTACTTCTACAAGACGACGGACTTCGGGAAGACGTGGACGAAGGTCACGGGCGGCCTGCCCGCGCGCGGCTGGTCGCACGTCATCCGCGAGGACCCGAAGGTAAAGGACCTGCTCTACGCGGGCACAGAGTTCGGCCTCTGGGCGTCGTGGGACGGCGGCGCCAGGTGGGTATCGATCCGCAGCAACATGCCCACCGTTGCCGTTCGAGACATCGCCATCCACCCGCGCGACAACGACATCATCGTCGCGACACATGGACGCGGGATCTACATCCTCGACGACGCCGCGCCGCTGCAGCAGATGGGCCAGGCGATGAAGGCTGAAGCGTTCCTGTTCCCCATCCGGCCGGCCATCCGGTGGGCGGCATCGGGCGGCGGCGGCGGATTCCGCAGCAACGAGCGGGACTGGCTCGCGCCGAATCCGCCAGCGGGCGCGTGGATCAACGTCTACCTGAAGAGCGCGCCGCAGGGGCCCGTGGCGATCGCGATCGCCGACAAGGCCGGCAAGGTCATCCGCACCATCCGCCAGCGCGGCGACGCCGGCCTGAACCGGTTCGTGTGGAACCTGCGGTACGACGCCCCGGCGGCCGGCGCAGGACAGGGCCCTTCGACAAGCCCAGGGCAGAGCCCTTCGACAAGCTCAGGGCAGAGCGGGCGTGGCGGCGCGGCGCAGGGGGAGGAAGCGCCCGCTGGCGGCGGTCGTGGCGGCGGCAACCAGGGGCCGGCCGTGCTTCCCGGCGACTACACCGTCACGGTCAGCGCCGGCGGCCAGACACTGTCGGGCACGGTGACGGTGACGCTCGATCCCGGCGTCAGCGCGACGGCGGCCGACCTGGAGGCGCAACTCCAGGCGTCGTTCGCGGCGCTCGCGCTCCAGGCGAAAACCACCGCGATCGTCGATCGCGTCGACAGCATGATCGCCCAGCTCACGGCCATCGACGGGCAGTTGCCGCGCCAGAACCCGCCCGCTTACGCCGCGCAGGTGAAGCAGGTGCTCGATCAGCTGAAGAAGTACCGGGACGATGAACTCGTGCGGCCGATCCCGGGGCTTGGCTACCGGCAGTTCCCGCGGCTGCGCGACGACGTGCAGTCGCTGGCCGGCTACTTCGGGCGCGGGTTCCGCGCGCCCAACGAGGGCGAGATCCAGCGGATGAAAGACCTCACGGTAAAGGTCGAGGAAGCCGCCGCCACGGTGAACGTCTACATCACCGGCCGCATCCCGACGATCAACGAGGCGATGAAGGCGACGCCGCGCATCGCCGTCGATCCCATCAGGTAGGAACGGTTTCAGGACCTGCGTAAGCGCCGGGAGTGCGTGGCGCGAGCACGGGTCCTGACACCGGCCGTCTCGGTTGCACAGGCGGGTCGTCCGGGTGGGCGAATCGCCTGTCGCCGTGTGCTAGACTCGCCGCCGGGCCCTGCTCCGCGTGCTGCGGGGTCGCCAGTGCTCTCCCGGATGCCACACCTCTCGTCCTTCCTCCGTGGGCCAGCCACGCGCTGGTGGATCATCGGCATCGCGCTGGTGACGGTCACCGGCGTCGGCTCGTTCGGCTGCTGGATCTCGACGCGCCAGTTGCTGGCCTCGGGCCTGCGCATCGGGTTCCGCAACTCCCCGCCGTTCTACTACGCGACCTCCGATGGCCAGCCGGGCGGGATGGCGGTCGACGTCCTGAACGAGGCGGCCCGCCGCCTGGGCGCGAACCTCTGGTGGATCCAGCTCGGGGACAAGGAGCCGTCCGACGCGGCGCTGCTCTCGGGGCGCATCGACGCCTGGTCCACGTCGGTCATCGGTCGCTCCGACCCGGCGATCTACGTCACCGATCCCTGGCTGGAGAGCAGCTACTTCCTGATCTTCCGGAAAGGCGCCGGCTTCACGCGGATCGAGGACCTGGCCGGCCGCAAGGTCGCGCTGCTCAACGGACGCCTCGAGGACGTGCTGGGAAAGCGCGTGCTCGGGCGCGCCGTGCTGGAGTTCGTGCAGGCCTCGCCCGACAAACTCCAGCGGGTGTGCGACGGGTCGGTCGACGCCGCCTTCGTCGACGGCCGGGAAGGCCAGGCGTTCCTGCTCGAGCGGCCGCGGGGCTGCGAGCGCACGGATCTCGACCATCTCTTCGTCGAAGGCGCCTCCTGGGCGTACGGGATCGGCGTGCTGCCCGCGCACCAGCGCATCGCCGATCTGTTGCGTGACGAAATCGCCAGCATGGGCGAAGACGGGAGCCTCTCGAGAATCCAGGCGCGCTGGTCGTTCACGACGACGACGGAGACGCAGTGGGTGTACGCGCTCCAGCAGGCCAAGTTGCGTGGCGTCGTGTCGGCGGTCAGCATCTCGATGCTGGGCATCGCGCTCGTCGTCGCATTGTGGCAGGTGCGCCTGATCGGGCAGGCGCGCAGGCGGGCCGAAGATGAGGCGCGGCGCGAGGATCGCTACCGGACGCTGTTCGAGCGCAACCTCGCCGGCGTGTTCCGCACGACGCCGGACGGCCGCATCCTCGACTGCAACGACGCGTTCGCGGGGATGCTCGGCTGTGAGTCTCGGGAGGACCTGCTCACGCACACGGCGTGGGACTTCTATCCGGATCGGCTGACGCGCGACGCCGACCTCGCGCTCCTGCGCGAGCAGGGCTCGTTCACGAATCACGAGGTCGCCGTCCGACGACGGGACGGCAAGCCGGCCGTGCTCCTCGAGAACACGACGCTTATCGACCCGGGCGACGGGACGCCCGCGTATCTCGAAGGCACGATCCTGGACATCACGCGTCTGCGGGAACTCGAGGACCAGTACCGCCAGGCGCAGAAGCTGGAAAGCGTGGGCCTGCTTGCCGGCGGCATCGCGCACGACTTCAACAACGCGCTCACCGCGATCAACGGCTATGCCGATCTGATCCTGGCCGATCTCGACGAGCGCGATCCGCGCCGCGCGATGATGGAGGAGATCGCCGCGGCTGGCCGGCACGCCGAAACGCTCACCCGGCAGCTGCTCGCCTTCAGCCGGCGGCAGCTCCTGCAGCCGAAGGTGCTGAGCCTGAACCAGGTGATCGGCGACGTGGCGAGTCTGATTCGCCGGACGATCGGCGAGAGCATCGAGCTGCGGACCGAGCTTGCCCCGGATCTCTGGCTCGCGAAGGCGGACCCGGGGCAGCTGCAGCAGGTACTCCTGAACCTCACCGTGAACGCCCGGGACGCGATGCCGGGCGGCGGGCGCCTGACGATGACCACGGCCAACCTGGACGCGCTGCCAGCCGACCTGACGACGGCCGCGCAGGCGTTCTCCGGTCCGTGCGTGCGGCTGTCGGTGGCCGACACCGGTCATGGCATGGACGCCGAGACGCGCCGCCGCGCGTTCGAGCCGTTCTTCACGACCAAGGAGCGCGGCAGAGGCACCGGCCTGGGCCTGTCGACCGTCTACGGGATCGTCCGGCAGAGCGGCGGGGACGTGCGCGTCGTCAGCGAGCCCGGGCAGGGAACGACATTCGAGGTCTATCTCCCGCGCGTGGACGCCGAGCCTGATGTCGTCCCGGGCCGGGACACGGCGCGGGACACGCGCGGCGGCCACGAGACGATCCTCGTGGTCGAGGACCAGGCGGACGTCCGGCGCCTGGCGGCGGAAGTGCTCGGGCGGCAGGGCTACCGCGTGCTGCAGGCGGACGGCGCGATCGATGCCGCGCGGGTGAGCGCCGCCGAGCCCGGCACGATCCACTTGCTGGTGGTCGATGTCGTGATGCCCGGCATGAGTGGTCCGGCGGTGGCCGAGCGGCTGCGGGCGTCGCGACCGGGCCTGAAGGTGCTGTTCATGTCGGGGTACACCGACAACGAGCTCCGCAACGACGCCGAGGCTGCCAGCGCCGGCGCGTTCATCCAGAAACCGTTCGGCCCGTCGAAGCTCGCCGCAAAAGTGCGCGAGATCCTCGACTGGCCGTAGTCCCCGCCCCTACAGGACCGACCGTGTCCTTTCAGTTCTGTCACACTCCGGCCGCGATGGCGGCGCCGCCAGTGGCCTGCATTCGCCGATCGGCCCGTGAATTCGCCACGGGGTCTGGATCGCGCCTTGCACTTCACGGGATTCGGTAGCAACCAACGCTCGACTCCGTGGCTGGGGGGTGACGTGTGTCCGAGGGGGATAGTCACGCGGCGACGACGGACGCCGATGCACGAGAGACGACGGAGATCCTGAGATTCCGGCTCTCCGAGCGACACCTGCACTGGGCCATCGCCGTCCCGTTCCTGATCTGCTACGCGACCGCCGTGGTGCTCGTGACGATCTACAACCCGGACCCGACGCGACCGTTTCGAGCCGTCTTCTCGTGGATACACCGCCTGTCGGGTGTCGCCCTCTGCGCCGCGCCGATCCTCACGCTGCTGCGGCACCGCCATGACATGTCCGTCCATCTCGGCAACACGCGCGTAGCGTGGCGGTGGCGCTTCGACGACATCCGGTGGCTGCTGCTGATGGGACCGGCGACCGTCGACAAGCGGATCGCGCTGCCGCACCAGGAGAAATTCAACGCCGCCGAGAAGATCAACTTCATGGTGCTGACGGCGACGTGGCCGCTCTACATCGTGACGGGTATCCTCATCTGGATGCCCGGCGTGGCCTACCTGTCGTGGCTCGTCCACCTCTCGATGGCAGCGGCCGCCACACCGCTCATCGCGGGTCACATCTTCATGGCCACCGTGAACCCCGATACCCGCGTCGGCCTGAGCGGCATGATCACCGGCTACGTCGACCGGCACTGGGCGCACCATCACTACCGGCACTGGTTCGACGAGACCTTCCCGCATCTGGCCCATACGGCACCAACGGACGTGACAAAGACGCCCCCGCTCGAGCCCGTGGCGGTGCTCGGGCCCGTGGCGGTACTCGAGCCCGTGGCGGCGTTCGAACCCGTGGCGGTGCTCGGGCCCGTGGCGGCGCTCGGGCCCGTGGCGGTGCTCGGGCCCGTGGCGGTACTCGGGCCCGTGGCGGTACTCGAGCCCGTGTCGGTGCTCGGGCCCGTGGCGGTACTCGAGCCCGTGGCGGCGTTCGAGCCCGTGGCGGTACTCGAACCCGTGGCAGCATTCGAACCGGAGACGATCGAAATGGAAGACGAGTCGTCCGGACTGTCGGGTCCGGAACTCCAGCCGTTTCTGGGCTCGCCATCGGGCAACGAGCCGGTCCAGGACGCCGCGTAGGTGCGCGGGGGGCGTGCGAGTGAGTCCACGCGTGAGGGCATGGTCGTTCGGCGCGGCCGTTACGCTGGCGCTCGTCTCCTGGGTCTCCGACGCCTGGGCGGCGCCCCAGTTACGCATTTCGCCAGGGCCGCTGGCCAGAGCACACGCCGCGCTGGAGGGCGTCGGCAACTGCGCGAAGTGCCACGACGCAGGGCAAGAACTGTCGCCGGAGAAGTGCCTGTCGTGCCACAAACCGATCGCGGAGCGGATGGCCCGGAAGACGGGCGTACACCGGGACGTCACCGACGACTGCCAGCGCTGTCACGTCGAACACCGCGGCGAAAATGCCGACCTGCGGCGCATCGATCCCCGCACGTTCGACCACGCCGCGGACACCGGCTTTCCGATCGAGCACCTGCACGCCCGGCTGGCGACCACGTGCGCCGCCTGCCACAAGACGCGATCGTTCCTCACCGCCAGGCCGTCGTGCGCCACCTGTCACAAGGACGTGCACACCCCGACGCTCGGCGCCGACTGCGCCAGGTGCCACGCCACCGACCTGGCGTTCAAGGCGTCGCGCCAGCGCTTCGACCACGACCGCGCGCCGTTTCATCTGACCGGTGCACACCGGCAGGCCTCGTGCGAGAAATGCCACGCGTCCGGCGTGTTCCGCGGCATCCGCTTCGACGCGTGCTCGGCCTGCCACAAGGCCCCGCACCGCCGCGAGCTCGCGCCAGTCTGCACGGCGTGCCACGTGACCGACGCGTGGGCGACGCGTACGATCGAACACGCCCAGACAGGCTTCGTGCTGGTGGGCGCGCACACGCGCGTCGCGTGTGCGCGCTGCCACACCGCAGGCGTGAAGGTGGCGCTGCGGTTCGGCCAGTGCTCGGCCTGCCACGCGAACGTGCACCGGGCCAGCGTGAAGGACGACTGCCGCGCGTGCCATACGGAAGCCGGATTCACGCCGGCGACGTTCGACCACGCCGTGCGCACCGGCTTCGCGCTCGCCGGCCGGCACGCGCCGCTCGCCTGCCGCAAGTGCCACACGGGCATCGCCCCGGAGTCTGTCCCGCTCGCGCGCAAGGTGGTCGACTTCAGCGGCGCGACGCCGGCGTGCGTGTCGTGCCACAAGGACCAGCATCGTGGTGATTACGGGAACGCCTGCGACGCCTGCCACCGGCCGGAGACGTTCAAGGCCGCGGGGTTCACGCATCCGCGCACGCCCGAGTTCTTCGCAGGCCGTCACGCGGGCGTGGCCTGCGTGAAGTGCCATGTGCGCCCGGTCGGCCCCGGCGGCGCGAAACCCGCCCCGGCAGGGACGCCGCTGCGCGCGACGGCTCCGGCGAAGACGTGCCTCACCTGTCACGCCGATCCGCACCTCGGCCAGCTCGGCGCGTCGTGCGACCGGTGCCACGCGATCGACGCGCCGAAGTTCGCCCCGAGTCGCTTCGCGCACGAGAAGACGACGTTTCCCCTGTCGGGCCGGCACCAGGCCATCGCCTGCGTGACGTGCCACCCGGCCGAGACGCGGGCATTCCCGTCCGGCGCCGGGACGGCCAAGCGGCTCAACCCGATGCCCTCCGCGTGCCAGGCCTGCCACAAGGACCCGCACCTCGGGCAGGTGGATTCGCCCTGCACCGCCTGCCACACGACGGCGTCGTTCAGGCTGCTCGCCTACAGCCACCGGGGCATGGACGACTTCTTCGGCGGGTTTCACGGACGGCTCGCCTGCCGGAGTTGCCACAAGACCGAAACAGACCAGTTCCCCGCGGGCCGGGGCACGGCCATCCGGTTGAAGGTCGGACGCACGTGCGCGGCATGCCATCCCTACATCTGATGCGCAAGACGGAATCGACACGGAGATCGCCGATGCCCACAACCCACCCGACCCGATGGCTGTCCGCCCGACTCATTCCGGGCGTCCTGATCGTGACGATGGTGACGGTGCCCGTCATGGCGGGGGATCAAACGAAGCCGCCAAGAGGGAAGGCCGCTGATGATGCCGTCGAACGCGTACCGGTGTGGCCGCTGCCGCCCGAACCGGCGCGCATCCGCTATGTCACCAGCTTCCAGGGCGTGGCCGACTTCAGCACGAAGAAGCCGTCGCGATGGAAGTCGGCGGTCTTCGGTGCGGACCCGGCCGCCGCCAGACTGCCCGACGCGCTGGTGAAGCCCTACGGAGTTGCGGTGTCGCCAGCCGGCCTTGTCTACGTCACCGATACGGCGTCGCGGCGGGTCTTCGTGTTCGACCAGGAACGCCGCACCGTGGCGTTCGTTGGCGACAAGGAGCCCGGCAAGCTCTCCAAGCCGACCGGCATCGCGGTGGGACCGGATGGTTCGGTGTTCGTGGCGGATGCCACCCTCAATCGCGTCTTCGTCTACGGGCTCGATTCCAGGCTGACGGTCGCGATCGGTCGTGAGGGCGAACTCGAGAGCCCCGCAGGCCTTGCCATCGATAGCGCACGGGGCCTGCTCTACGTGGCCGATTCGAAGAAGCACCAGGTCTTCTGCTACTCGACGGCCGACGGAGCCGCCGTCCGGACGATCGGGCGGCGCGGCGGCGAGCCGGGGGAGTTCAACTTCCCGACCAACCTCTTCGTCGACAGGGACGGGCACCTCTTCGTGACCGACACGCTGAACTTCCGAATCCAGAGCTTCAACCCGGATGGCACGCTGCTGAATGTCTTCGGCACGCTGGGCGACACGCCCGGATCGCTGAACCGCCCGAAAGGCGTCGGCGTCGACGGCGAGGGCCACGTCTACGTCGCCGACTCGTCGTTCAACAACTTCCAGATCTTCGACCAGGCCGGGCAGTTGCTCCTCTTCGTCGGGTCGGTCGGTTCCGGGCCCGGCGAGTTCCTGCTGCCGGCGGGCCTGTTCATCGACAGGATGAACCGCATCTATGTCGTCGACCAGGGGAACGCGCGCGTCCAGGTGTTCCAGTACCTCAGCGCCCAGGCCCGGTAGCGCGATCGCCGACGGCGCGGGCAGGCCCGCGCGGTATGCGCAAGCGCCGCGATTGTAATCACCGAACGGTTGTTGTGATGGTGAGCGCGCGAATCACTGGGAGTTTCCGGGCATCCGGCGCGGCATGCATCTTGATACGTGGGGAGACAGACCACAGAGGGCGAGACGCGCAGGCTCGATCGCGCCATCTCTTCCCGCTCTTCGAACGGCCGACCCCCGCGGCACCCCGGAGACGCAGGCGTGCAGCTGGGAGGTTCGCGGAACCAAGGAGGACTCGAATGCGAAGGACTCTGACTCTGGCTGTGCTGGCACTGCTTGCGGCATCGTCTGCGGCTCTCGCGCAGAACACGCCCGTGATTGCCGGCGGCCCCCACGATCTCAGCAACGGTTCGGCGATGCGCAACACGAACAGCTCCATCAACGGTCAGACGTGCGTCTTCTGTCATACGCCGCACGGAGGCGCCAACGGCATCCCGCTGTGGAACCGCGCCACGCCGACCGGGACGACCTACCAGCTCTACACCAGCTCCACGTCGGACGTCACGACGACGGGCGCGCAGATTGCCGCCAGCGTGTCGGGCGCCTGCATGAGCTGCCACGACGGCACGATGGCGATGGACGTCCTCCTCAACGTGAATGGCCTGGCGTTCACACCGGCCGTCGGCTTCAGCCGGCAGGCCGGGGCGAAGGCGACCTACGCGTCGACGGGAGGCGGGACCAGCAACCTCATGAGCGGCGGGCTGCCGTTCCTCGGGACCGACCTGCGCAACGATCACCCGGTCACGATCGTCTACGAGACGGCCAGGGCCGCGACGCCGACCGAATTCGTGACGCAGGTCGTCAGCGGCGCCAAGATCACCGTGGGCACGAGCGATCCGCTGCCGCTGTTCGGGTCGTCGTCGGGGACCGCGACCGTCGAGTGCGCCAGCTGTCACAACGCCCACAACAACTCCCTCGGGAACTTTCTGCGCAAGTCGAACGCCGGCAGCGCGATTTGTACGTCCTGCCACATCAAGTAGGCCGAGCCGCGGGGAGGAGCAGACGCCTCCCCGGGGCACAGGCAGCCTATGAGACCGTTCCTCGTCTCGGTGCTCGCGGTCTGGGCGCCTCTCGCGTGGGCGCAGCAGCCGATTGCGTCGCACGCGACGCCCGGCGGGCCGGCCCCGCGGGTGACCGTGGTCGCGCGCGTCAACACGGTGCCGATCAGCAGCGACCGCCTCGACGTGGCGCTCGGCCGCCGCCTGCCGCTGGAGTCGTTTCATCGCAGCGTCAGCGCTGAGACGGTGCAGCGCCTGCGGCGCCAGTCGCTCGACGAGTTGATTGCCGAAGAGCTGCGGTACCAGGAGGGCCTGCGCCTCCATCTGATGCCGTCGGAGGCAGACGTGAACGCCGGATTGTCCCGAGTGGTGGCCGGCTACAAAAGCCGTGACGCCTTCGACCAGGCGCGGCGCCGATCGGGCGCGTCGATGAACGAGGTGCTGCAGGAAATCCGGCGTGCGCTCGTCATCCGGAACGCGCACCAACGGGCCGTCGATTCGCAGTGCCAGGCGAGCGTCGAGGACGCGGCGGCGTTCTTCGCGGCCAATCCCGACCGCTTCGTGGTGCCGGAGCGGTTGCACGTGTACGTCGTGACGATCGGCGTCGATCCCGGCGCGCCGGCCCGGCAATGGACGGAAGCGAAGGCCAGGGCCGAGGACGTGGCGCGCCAGATCAGGAACGGCGCGCCGTTCGAAGACATCGCCCGGACACACTCCACGGACGCCGCGCGGGCCGCGGGCGGGGACATGGGGCTCGTGCACCGCGGCAGCCTGGCCGACGAGATCGAGCAGGCTGTGCGCGGGTTGACACCGGGAGAGGTGAGCCAAGTCGTCCAGACGCTCTACGGGTTCCACATCGTGCGCGTGACGGCGATTCGTCCGCCCGAGCGGTCCGCGTTCGCTGCGGTCGCTGCGGGGATTCAGAAGGATCTGACCCGACAGCGGTGCGCGGGCATGGATGCGGCGTGGACGGCACGGCTCCGCGCCTCGGCCTCCGTCGAACTGATGCCCGCCGCGGGCGGTGCCGGCCCGCGCCAGGCAGGGGCGACGGGTGCCCGGCGATGACCGGCCGCGCGGGGTGGACGGCGTGCGTGCTGATGCTGTGGCCGGCCGCGATCCCGGCGCAGTCGCTGACGGGCCTGGCGGAGGTCACGGCGGGCACCGGGTCGAGCACCTCCGGCGGGCAGGCCCAGTCGAACGACTCGCTCTGGCAGGGATACACGGTCGGACTGGCGTCGCCGTTCCTTTCGCCCAAGCTGCTGAAGCTCAATGCAGAGGTGTCGTTCCGGGCGGGTGCGCTCAGCTTCGCGGGCCCCGCCCCCGATCAGCGCGGGACCCATCGGGCGCTGGGATACAAGCTCGGGGCCACGCTGTTCCCCGCCGGTCAGTTCCCCCTCACCATCCAGACGTTGCGCGACAACGTCGCGGAGTCCGGCGAATACCCGTCCTCGGACGGCATCCGCGCCGGGGTCGTCGTGCCGCCCGGGCAGCCGACGCCGGACTTCCGGACGCGCCACACCTCGCTCAGCGTGGGCTGGCAACTGATGACGCCGACACTGCCGCATGTCGAGGTCGGCTACCGCAAGGGCGGTGCGACGGTCACCGGCGGGCCCTACTCGGGCACGCAACGAGACGACGAGCTTCGGCTGGGCGTCACCAAGGACACGCGGCGTACGCGGCACGCCCTGCGCTACCAGCGCAACGCCTACGACGGCGTCTCGAGCCTCGGTTTCAACCAGCGCTTCGGCGACCTCGATTACGAACTCGGCGCCACGCTGACCCCGCGCCTGCGGATGTCCACGCGCGTCGGCCGCCGGACGCAGGAGTCGATGTTCGGGGTGCCGGCGTCATCGGGCGGCGTGGAGGCCGAGGCCTACCACGCACCGGTCCGGGGCGCGGTTGACACGGCGTACACCGTCGGCACGGTCAACTTCACGCCGTGGCCACGATTGTCGCTCGACGGCATCGGCAGCTTCGACCGCCAGCGGTCTATTGGGGCAAGCACCGACGCCAGGCTGGCATCCGGATCGGCCAGGCTCGACGTGGTGCGGGGCCTCTCGATCAACGCCGTGGGCTACTACGGCCGTCGCGGGCAGTTCGTGGCCCGCGTTCCCATCACCGTGATGACGCAAAGCGGCCTGGCGGGGGCCACGTATCACGCCGGACTGCGGTGGCTGCACGGCAGCGTCGGCTACAGCGCCGGCGCGGGCAGCAATTCCACGCCCGAAGGCCGCACCGCCGCGATGCGATCGTGGTCGGGGCAGGCGAATCTCTCCGTGTCGATCAGGCACGCCGGGCTGAGCGGAGGCTACGAGCAGAGCGGCAACCGCGACGACATTCTCGACTTCGGCAACTTCGTGCTCGAACGCGGACACGTGGCCATCCAGACTCAGGCCGGCCGGTTCAACGTGACCGGCAGCGCAGAGCAGTCCCGCATCGACCGGGGCCGCGGCGACACCTTTTCCTCCACGCTGCAGCGGACGTTCTCGGTGTCGGTCTCCTGCCGTCCAGGCCGCGACATGCAGTTGACGGCCGACGCGGGCGGTTTTACCAATGACGCGAGCTTCGGACAGGATCGCGCGATGTTTGGTGGCGTGGCCTATGAATCACAGTTGCTGCGCGCGCTTCACCTCTCGGCCTGGATCCGGTACGGTGACGCGAGGCAGAGCCTCACCCAGCTCGACCAGGCGACGCTCTACGGGTTCGCTCAACTGGAGTGGCGGCTGCGGCAGTTCAGCCTCGCGGTGGAATACCGCCGCAGCGCGCATCGCCTCGTGACCTCCGACCTGCTGGCACCGTACCTCTTCAACGGCCGCAACCTGCAGTTCCGCGTATCCCGGAAGTTCTTCACCCGCTTTTGAGTGCCATGGCCGCGACCCGATACCGCCGCCGCCCGCTGCTGCTCCCCCTGACGCTGGGGATCGCGCTCCTCGTGCTGCACGCCGCCGTCGAGACCGGCGCGTCCGCCAGCAAGGGGCCTTCAACCCCGCCGTCCGCGCCCGCCGGCATTGTCTGGCCGGCGCCGCCCGATCCCGCCCGCATCCGATTCGTGCGTACGCTCGACCCGACGACGGTGCAGGGGGCTCCGTCGCTGATGAAGAAGATGTGGCGGACGCTGGTCGGCCCGTCCGAACCCGTCCGGATGCGACAGCCTTACGGCATCGCCGTCGGCGCGGACCGCAAGGTGTACGTGGCCGACACGGCTGGCGGCACGATCCATGTGTACGACCTCGCGAAACCCGGGTACGCGGCCCTCCGCGTGACAGCGACCTCGCTCATCGGCATCGCCGCCGCCGCGGGCCGGTTGTTCGTGACAGATTCAGTGGCGGGCACCGTGCAGGCGCTCGACCTCAGGGGCCGCACGATCTGGTCGCTCGGGCCTTCCGCCGGGTTCGTCCGGCCAACGGGCATCGTGGCCGCCGGCGACCGGCTCTACGTGGTCGACACGGTGCGGCACGCCGTGGTCGTGGTCAGTCTCTCGGGCGCGTGGGTCGGCACGTTCGGCGGTCCCGGGTCCGGTCCCGGGCAGCTCAACTTCCCGACCAACATCGCCTGCGGCCGGGATGGACGAATCCATGTTACCGACACGATGAACTTCCGCGTCCAGGTGTTCGAACCGGACGGCAGGTTCGTCGGCGCCTTCGGCAGGCTGGGCGACGGCCCCGGCGACCTGGACAAGCCGAAGGGCGTGGCGCTCGACTCGGCCGGCCACGTCTATGTCGTCGAGGGCCTGCACGACGTGGTGCAGATTTTCGACCCGTCGGGCCGCCTGCTCCTGGTCTTCGGCGGGTCCGGGTCGGGCGATGGTCAACTCTGGCTGCCGTCGGGCATCGCCATCGCGAACGACTTCGTGTTCGTCGCGGACTCCGCGAACGGGCGCGTGCAGATCTACGAGTATCTGAGGACGGGCCCGTGATCCCCCGCGTCGCGGGAGCCGCTCTGCTGGTGGTGCTGGCTGCCGGGGCGACAGCCGTCGGCCAGACCGGCGTGTCGTCGCCGGGCAACAAGCACAACCTGTCGGTCACCGGTCCCGGGCCGATCAAGGCCACCACCGTCACGGAGATCTGCGTCTTCTGCCATACGCCGCACAACGCCACGCCGGCCATTCCGCTGTGGAACCAGACGCTGTCGTCGGGGGTGACCTATCAGGCGTATGCGAGCAGCACGCTGAAAGCGCCGGTCGGGCTGCCGACGGGAACCTCGAAGCTGTGCCTGGCCTGCCACGACGGCACGGTCGCGATTGGCGGCACGATCAACAACGGGCGCATCGCGATGCAGGGCACGAGCGCCCAGGGGACGATGACCGGAGGGTCCGTGATCGGGACCGACCTCAGGCGCGACCACCCGATCTCGTTCACGCCAATCACGGGCGGGTCGATCGTCAATCCGCCTGCGGGCAGTCCGGTCAGGCTCGACTCGTCCGGCCAGGTGCAGTGCCGGACGTGTCATGACCCGCACCGGATGGACATCGACACCACGACGAGGAAGTTCCTGGTCGTGAGCAACGCCGCCTCCGGACTCTGCGTCATCTGCCACAACCAGGCGTACTGGCAGACGGGCCCCAGCACGCACAAGACGTCGACGAAGAGCTACACGGCGGCGCAAGGCGCCCATACCGGGTACGCCACGGTCGAGTCCAACGGGTGCGAGACCTGCCACAAGCCGCACGGCGCGAATGCGGCGCCGCGGGGCCTGAAGGCGGTCGAAGAAGCGAGTTGCGGATTGGCGGGTTCCCAGTGCCACGGCAGCAGCGGGGTCGGCCGGAACGTCGAGGCGGAGTTCCTCAAGACCTACGCGCACCCGACCTACCGGCAGACGCCCTCGTCGCACGACGCGTCGGAATCGCCGGACAGCCCGTCGTTCACGCTGCCCGAACTCTCCCCGGCCTCGCCGCGCCACGCCGAATGCCCGGACTGCCACAACGGCCACGCCAGCAATGCGCTGACAGCGGCGCGGCCCAAGGGGTCCGGCATGGTCGCCGGCGTGTGGGGTGTCGGGATCGATGGGACCCTGAGACTGCCGGGAGGCACGCCGGCATCGGTGAACGAGTACGAGATCTGCCTCAAGTGCCACGGCGACTCGGCGAACAAGCCGCAGCAGGACGGATCGCCGGCGGGCCCGTACCCGAACCGCGTGGCGCCGCAGTTCAACATGCGCCTGATGTTCGAGCCCGCCAGCCCCTCCTCGCATCCCATCGCCGGACCCCGCACGGGCCGATCGGTGCCGAGCCTCATCAACGGCTGGACGACCAGCAGCGTCATGTACTGTTCGGACTGTCACGACAACGACCAGGGCCCGCGCGCGGCCGCGCCGGGCAGCGGGCCGGCAGGGCCGCACGGATCGAACTACAAACACCTGCTGGCCGCCCGGTACGAGATGGACCTCGGGACCTATCCGAACAGTACGGCCGCCTACGCGCTGTGCTACAAGTGCCACAGCCGGAGCGTCATCTTCAGCGACCAGTCGTTCAAGGGCCACGACAAGCACGTCGCCGGCGAAAGCACGCCGTGCTCGGTCTGCCACGACCCCCACGGCATCAGCAGCACCCAGGGCAACGCCGTGAACAACGCGTACCTGATGAACTTCGACAAACGGTTCGTCACCCCGAGCAGCAGCGGCATCCTCCGCTTCGATGACCTGGGGGGCAGGCGGACGCGGTGCTACCTGACGTGCCACGGCGAGAACCACAACCCGTACAGCTACTGACGGGGGAGGAGCCGGCTCCCTTCGACTCCGCTCAGGGCAGGAAAGCCGGCTCCCGCGGCTGCCCGGTACTGATCGCGCCAGCGTGACATGCGTGGGCGCTGGCTTCAGCCAGCGCCTGCGGGCATCAGGCTGAAGCCAGCTCTCACGAATGTTGCCCTGTCCCGGTACGCTACGTCTTCTTCGCTTTCTTCAGGAACGGCTTCAGCCCCTCGACGTCGCTCGGGGTTTCCGCTTTGACAGGAACGGCTTCAGCACATCCATCAGATCCGGCTTGCCGATCTCCTGCAGCTCGTAGCTCACCCGCACGGTCGGCTTCTTAATCGTGATCAGCCGGTTGAGGTCGATCGGCGTGCCGATGATCACCGTGTCGCACGGCGTCCGGTTGATGGTGGTCTCGAGATCCCTCACCTGTCTGTCGCCGTAACCCATCGCCGGCAGCAGCACGCCGATGTCCGGGTACTTCTTGAAGGTCTGCGAGATGGTGCCCACGGTGTACGGCCGCGGGTCGACCAGTTCGGCGGCACCGAACTTGCCCGCGGCGACCACGCCCGCGCCGAACGTCATCTCGCCATGGGTCAGCGTCGGCCCATCCTCCACCACCAGCACGCGCTGCCCCGTGATGCGTTCCGGATGGTCCACCGTGACGGGCGAGGCGGCCTCGATGATGACGGCGGTGCGGTTTACGCGACGGATGTTGTCGCGCAGCGTGTTGATGTTGGCGATGTCGGCGGTGTCCACCTTGTTGATGATGACGACGTCCGCCATCCGCAGGTTGGTCTCGCCGGGATAGTAGGTCAGCTCGTTGCCGACGCGCAGCGGGTCGGCCACGACGATGTGGAGGTCGGACCGGTAGAACGGCGTGTCGTTGTTGCCGCCGTCCCACACGATGACGTCTGCCTCTTCCTGCGCCTGCGCGAGGATGTCGCCGTAGTCGACGCCGGCGTAGATGATCGTGCCGCTCACGATGTGCGGCTCGTACTCCTCGATTTCTTCGATCGTGCACTGGTGCTTCTTGAGGTCGGCGATCGCGCCGTAGCGCTGGACCCGCTGCTTCTCGAGGTTGCCGTACGGCATGGGGTGGCGGATGGCGGCCACGTTCAGGCCCGCCTCGCGAAGCATCTGCGCGATGCGGCGCGTCGTCTGGCTCTTGCCCGAGCCCGTGCGCACCGCGCACACCGCGATCACGGGCTTCCTGCTGCGGATCATCGTCGACTCGGCGCCCAGCAGCTTGAAGTCCGCGCCCGCGGCGTTGCAGATCGAGGCGCGACCGAGCACGTAGTTGTAGGGCACGTCGCTGTAGGCGAACACGACTTCCTGCACCTTGTGCTTCGTGATGATGCCCCGCAGATCCTCCTCGGCGAGGATCGGGATGCCCTTCGGGTAGAGCTGTCCGGCGAGCGACGCGGGGTACTTGCGGCCGTCGATATTCGGAATCTGCGTGGCGGTGAAGGCCACGACCTCGTACCGGGGATTATCGCGATAGACGACGTTGAAGTTGTGGAAGTCGCGCCCGGCGGCGCCCATGATGATCGTACGGATGGGTTTCATTGGGACTCCAGACATTGGGGATTGGGGTTTAGGGATTGGGGATTGAAGATTAGGGACGATGAATTCGCCAACCCCCAATCCCCAACCCCCAATCCCTATCCCTCCAGCACCTTTTGCAGCCGTTCGACCGCCCAGTCGATCTCTTCTCGCGTGATGACCAGGGGCGGTGCGAGGCGGATGACCTTGTCGTGCGTTTCCTTGCACAGCATGCCGTCCTGCATCAGGCGCTCGCAGTACGGACGCGCGGCGACGGTCAACTCGACGCCGAGCCACAGCCCGCGGCCGCGGACCTCCTTGACGAGGGGGCTCTTCAGCGTGCGGAGCCGTGCGAGGAAGTACGCGCCGAGCTCCTCGGAGCGCTCGACCAGCTTCTCGTCGATGAGCACCTGCAGGGCCGCCCTGGCGACGGCGCAGGCCAGCGGGTTGCCGCCGAAGGTGGAGCCGTGGTCGCCGGGATTGAAGACGCCGAGCACCTCCTTGCGCGCCAGCACCGCCGAGATGGGGTAGTAGCCGCCGGACAGCGCCTTGGCGATGATGACGGCGTCGGGGCGCACACCCTCCCACTGGTGCGCGAAGAGCCTGCCGGTGCGGCCCAGGCCCGCCTGGATCTCGTCGCAGATGAACAGCACGTTGTGCGCGCGGCAGATGGCCTCGACCTGCGTCAGGTAGCCGTCGGGCGGGAGGATAATGCCGGCCTCGCCCTGGATCGGCTCCACGAGGAAGGCGGCGGCGTTCGGCGTGATGGCCGCCTCGAGGGCCGCCGCGTCGCCGAACGGAATGACGCGGAACCCGGGCGTCATCGGCCCGAAACCGTCCCGGTACTGCGCGTCGGTCGAGAAGCTGACAATCGTCGTCGTGCGACCGTGGAAGTTGTTGGCGCAGACGATGATCTCCGCCTGGTCCTTGGGGATGCCCTTGACCGTGTAGCCCCACTTGCGCGCCGCCTTGACGGCCGTCTCGACGGCCTCGGCGCCCGAGTTCATGGGCAGCGCCATGTCGTAGCCCGTGAGGTCGTGCAGCAGCTTGCAGAGCAGCGGCAGTTGATCGTTGCGGAACGCGCGGGAGGTCAGCGTGACGCGCTTCACCTGGTCCACGACCGCCTGCATGATGCGCGGGTGGCAGTGGCCCTGGTTGACGGCCGAATAGGCCGCGAGACAGTCGAGGTACTTCTTCCCGTCGACGTCGTAGACCCACACCCCCTCGCCGCGCTCGATGACCACGTCGAGCGGGTGGTAGTTGTGGGCGCCGTACTGTTCTTCGAGGTCGATGAACGCCTGTGCGTGCGAGAGCTTCGTCTGCATGAGAACACCTGTCCGTGATGGAATCCGGGGGCCCCAGTACACAGCAAGACCGCGGGCGCTGGCGTCGCCGCTACGGCCTGTACGCGAATAATGGTCCCATTGTCTGCGTGTCGGTCGGCCATAAGGACCCGTAAGAAAACAAGGCTTGCCATCGGTGTTTTCTCACGGGCCCTAATGGTCTTCGGGTCTCTGGTCGCGCGGTCCCAGCATGGCGGTGTCCTTCGCTACTCCCGGTCCCAGAGGAGGGTGAGCAGGGCCATGCGGATGAACAGGCCGTTGGTGGCCTGCTTGAAGTAGAGCGCCCGCGGGTCCACGTCGACGGCCTTGTCGATCTCGACCGTGCGCGGCAACGGGTGCAGGATCATCGCGTTCGGCTTCATCATGCGGAGCAGCCGCTCGTCGATCGTGCAGCGGCCGAGCGAGGCCCGGTCGGTCACGCGATCGGGGCGGATGCGCGTCTGGTAGATGACGTCCACCTCGCTGGCGATGGGCGCGACGTCGTTCAGCAGGTCGTACCAGATGTCGCGCTCGTCCAGGTGATCCAGGATGTCCTGGCGCATCTGGACCTCGGGCGGGCTGACGAAGTGGATCTTCACGCGCTCGAACTTGCCGAGCAGGTAGGCGAGCGAGCGGGCGGTGCGGCCGCGGTCCAGATCGCCCACGATCGCGATGGTCAGGCCGTCGAGGGCGCGGCGCTCGCGGTAGATGGTGTAGAGGTCCAGCAGCGCCTGCGTCGGATGCTGGCCTCCGCGGCCGTCGCCGGCGTTGATCACCGGAACGCTCGAGACCTCGGCCGCCCGCCGCGCGCCGCCCTCCTCGGTGTGCCGCAGGACAATCACGTCCGCATAGCCGGAGATGATCCGGATGGTGTCTTCGAGCTGCTCGCTCTCGATGGCCGACGAGAACACCCGCGCGTGCTCGGTGGACAGGACGCGCCCGCCAAGCCGGTACATGGCGGCCTCGAAGCTGAAGCGGGTCCGCGTCGACGGCTCGTAGAAGAGCGACGCCATGATCTTCCCGGCGTAGTCCTGCGTCCCGCCGCGCGCCACGATCCGCTCCATCTGGCGCGCGCGGTCGAACAGCTCCATCAGGAGCGGCACCGTGAACTGCTGCGACTCGATGACGTGCTTGAGGTTCATCGGTAGTCACCTCGCAATGGGGTCAGAGCCCATTGCCCATGGTCCGCTTCCGGCAATGGGATCTGACCCCATTGCTGCGACGATATGCGTCCCCGCGTCGCCGCGCACGGCGTCGAGCAGCCGCTCGTACGACGTGATGATGACCTCGCGCCCGCCGTCGCGCAGGAACCGGAGCGCCGACTCGATCTTCGGCCCCATGTTGCCCGGCGGGAACTGGCCCTCGCGGTAGTACCCCTCGACCTCCCCAGCCGTGACGCGCAGCAGCGGCCGCTGGCCGGGCTTCTTGTAGTGCACGTACACCCGGTCCGCGTCGGTCGAGATCACGAAGCAGTCGGCCTTCAGCCGCGTCGCCAGCAGCGCCGACGCGCGGTCCTTGTCGATCACCGCCTCAACGCCGCGCAGCCCGCTGCGCCCGGTCCGGACCACGGGAATGCCCCCGCCCCCCACCGCGATCACCAGGCAGCCGGTGTCGATCAGCCGACGGATGACGTGCTCCTCGACGATCTCGAGCGGCTCGGGCGACGGCACCACGCGCCGCCATCCGCGCGCCGCGTCCTCCACGATGTCCCACCCGAGGTCGCGGCGCCTCGACTCGGCCTCGCGCGCCGAGTAGAACGGCCCGATCGGCTTGGTCGGGTGCTCCATCGCGGGATCCGCCGCCGAGACCACGACCTGCGTGACGATGGACGCCACGGGCGTCGTCAATCCGGCCTCCGCGAGCGCGACCTGCAGCGACTGCTGCAGCAGGTATCCGATTTCCCCCTGGGTGGTCGCGTCGCAGACGTCGAGCGGGTGGCTGTACACCTGATCGGCGGCCCGCTCGGAGCGGAGGAGCGCCGCCCCGACCTGCGGGCCGTTGCCGTGGGTGACCACGACGCGGAACCCGAGGCGGATGATCTGCACGATCGCCTCCGCCGTCCGCCGCGTGTTGGCGAGCTGTTCGGCAATCGTGCCCTTCTCACCCGCGCGGATGAGGGAGTTGCCGCCGACGGCGACCAAGACAGTCCCGGTCACGGCGGCCCTACTTCATCATTTCCAGCATGATGGCCTTCTGCGCGTGCAGCCGGTTCTCGGCCTCGTCGAACACCACCGATCTGGGCGAGTCGATGACCTCGTCGGTCACCTCGTCGCCACGGTGCGCCGGCAGGCAATGCATGAAGATCGCGTCCGCCTTCGCCCTGCCGAACAGGTCCGCGTTCACCTGGTAGGGGCGGAACACCGCCTTGCGCGCGTAGGCTTCGGCCTCCTGGCCCATGCTGGCCCACGTGTCCGTGTAGACCACGTCGGCGCCCGCCACCGCCTCGGCCGGGTCCGCCGTGATGAGCAGCGTCGAGCCCGTCTTCGCGCCCGCGTCGCGCGTCCACGCCGTCACCTCGGGCGCCGGCTGGTAGCCGACCGGCGATCCGATGGCCATGTGCACGCCGAGGCGCGCCGCCGCGAACATCAGCGAGTTCGACACGTTGTTGCTGTCGCCGACATACGCGAGCTTCAGGCCGCCGAGCCGTCCCTTGTGCTCGAGGATGGTCAGGAAGTCCGCCATCGCCTGGCACGGGTGGCTGTGGTCGGTGAGGCCGTTGATGATCGGGATGCGCGCGAACTCGGCCATCTTCTCGACGATGTCGTGGCCGAAGGTGCGGATCATGATGCCCTGCACCATGCGCTCGAGGTTCTTCGCCACGTCGTAGACCGACTCGCGCTTGCCCAGGTTGATCTCGGCGGGCGACAGATACACGGAGAACCCGCCGAGCTGCTGGATGCCCACGTCGAACGACACGCGGGTGCGCAGCGACGGCTTCTCGAAGATGAGCGCCAGGGTCTGGCCCGTCAGAGCGGTCGCGTAGTCGGCCGGGGCCTTCTTGATGTCTCGCGCCAGCTCCAGCAGGTGCAGGAGTTCGTCGGTGGTGAAATCGCGGATCGTGAGGAAGTCAGTCACGCGCATCGCACGTCTCCATGGATCGCCAACGGATATGCAATTGTCCGGGTAGCCAGCATGTCGGGCCGACAAGCCGTCTCGTCTCTGGAACGACGCACGGGGGCGGGCGAGGCGAGAGGAACCGGGCTCGGTCCCGGCGGGCCCATCTTACTCCGGCGTCCCGCCGGAAGGGAAGCCGCCGCGCCTGGACCGCCCGCCGCGCCGCCGCCGGCGGCGCCCTGGGGAGGGCTCGGGGGGCGGGGCCGTGGCCCCCGCCTCGCCGCGCCAGAACGACAGGCTGTCCGGCGCATTCCCGTGGACCTCCAGCCAGAGCATAGCGTCGGGGAAGGCCCCGCGCTGCGTGAGCATCCGCCGGGCGTGGGCCGACCGGCTCGGATCCAGGAGCCGGCGCTGCAGCAACAGCACCTGGTGGACCCGCTCGACGTCGCGGCGGGAGAGCGGCAGGATGCCGAGGTTCAGGCCCGGCTGGCTGTCATTCTCCATCCACCCTGGCCAGCCGCCCGACGAGAACCCCAGCGGCGCGATCAGGCTGCCGAGCAGGAGGCTGTTGGTGAGCGCGGATGGCGCCGCCGGACACTGCGCCCGCCACGCGTCGAGGCGGGCCAGCGAGGCCCAGAGCTCGTCGCCCGCCTTGGCGTGCAGCACGTCGCTGATCGGCTGGAGCAGCCCGACGCGGTGCAGCGCGCGAAAGGTGCGCTCGGCCGACCCCGACCGCAGGATCTTGTAGTACTCCTCGGCGAGGCGGGCGGGCGCCGCTTTCGCGATTTCCCCGCGGTGGCGCGCGATCGCATCGACGACCGGCGGATCGATGGTGAAGTCGAGGCGCGCGGCGAAGGAGATGGCGCGCTGCATGCGCACCGGGTCCTCGCGGAAGCGGACGCCAGGCTCGCCGATGCAGCGGATGACGCGCGCGCGCAGGTCGTCGAGGCCGCCCACGTAGTCGATAATCGCGAAGGTCGCGATGTCGTAGAACAGCGCGTTCAGGGTGAAATCGCGGCGGAACGCGTCCTCTTCCGCGGTGCCGAACGTGTTGTCGCGATGGATCAGGTGATCGTGATTTCCGTGGTGGGGCTGACCCTCGGCGGCGACCGCCGCGGCCTCAGCCTCCGCCACTTCCTCGGCCGAGACGTGGCGCCGGAACGTGGCCACCTCGATCACCTTGGTGCCGAAGCGGATATGGGCAAGGCGGAAGCGCCGGCCGATGATGAAGCAGTTCCGGAAGAGCTTCTTGATCTGGTAGGGGTGCGCGTCGGTGCCGATGTCGAAATCCTTCGGCCGGCGTCCCAGGAGCAGATCCCGCACGCCTCCGCCGACGATGTACGCCAGGTAGCCGGCGTCCTTCAGGCGGTAGAGGACTTTGAGCGCGTCGGGGTCCACGTCCTTCCGCGATAGCGTGTGCGACTCGCGGGGGACGACCAGAGGAAGCATCCGGGCCATCTTACTACGGACGGGATTCGGGGTTCGGTCGCCGTCGCCCCGACGACGCTCTGCGAGCCTGGTCGAGACCCCCGCGAAACCCAGTTCGACTGACCAACAGGTGGCCCATCCCCGTGCGCGGCGAGCGAACCAGCGGCGGGCCGGGACGTGGGGTGCGCGGTTCGGCCAGGCCAGTGCCACCAGGAGGTTGACGTCGCTCAAGGCGGCCATCACCGGTCGTCCAGGGCGTCTCGCACGATGTCGGGCGTGAGGGGCCCGGCGTCGGCGGGCACGTCGGAGGCCGGGAAACCGTCGGGCGCGGGGCGCGATGCGCGATCGTGGCTGAGGGCGCGCCAGGCGCGCCTTGAGGGGTTCTTGCCGACGCAGGGACGCTCGATGGCCAGCGAAGGACGGCCTCATAGATGTCGTCGTCCAGGTAGAGAGTCGTGCGCAGGCGTCCAGCGTCGGTCTAGAACATCATGATATCAAGATGTTATGTTGCAGATGCGATGTTGCCGAGTCCTTGCATATAAATAAATGGCATTACTGCACAATCAAACGGCCCGGCGATGGATACGTATTACCGCTCGAACCCCATGAACCGGTCCTCGATGGCATTCACTGAGCCGAAGTCGTGTAGTGTCAATGCCTTGCGATGAAGCATGAGAGGTGGATTTCTTGCTGGTGCAGCCATCTGGCGTGGACCGGCCATGTACCAGGGCGAGGGTGGATAGAGTCGCCTGGAGGTGATGGGAGGACGCCTCGCCGCGCCAGAAAGGACCCTTGTCCTACACCCGGAAGGCCCGGCGCGCCTCACGATAGGGAGATTGGCTCAGGATCTGCGCGACCAGCCGGTCGAACGGCCCGATGCCGGCTCGTCGGACCTCACCGGCTATCTCCGCGGGGCTCAGACGGGAGAGCGGCACCCCAGGGTCGCGGGCAGTTCACACGCCATCGCCGTGATCTAGACGACGATCACTGGGGGAAAGGCCCGGGGACGGCCGGAACGGGGACGCTCGTCGAGGCCGGCCAGGCGTTCATAGAAGAAGCGCTTGCGCCACAGGCTGACCACGTCGCGTCCGATAGAGAGGGCGGACGCAATCTGGTCATGGCTGTCGCCCTTGGCCGCGAACAAAACGATGCGCGCGCGCAGTACCTGAAAATATGGCAACGTATACTGGCGGGCGCGGCTCTCGAGGATCTGGCGTTCATGGCGTGACAGTGTAATGGAATACTTGCTGTTTCTAGCCATATCACAGCGCTTCTCGTGGAGGAAGCGTACGCCACTCGGCCCGCGTAACCCGAGAATAATACATCGCCATATTTACGTCAATTGCACCGATCGACGTCGAGATGCGCATTCGTCAGGACCTCGACGACCTGCGGGACAAGCTGAGCTGGCCGGTCGGATTCCGCCGGTGGACGAGCCTGCTCAGCCGGGTCTCGCGGGCGATCGCCCTCCCGGGCTCGAACCGCAGTGAGGGTGATCGCGGTCCCGGACGTGCTCGCCGCGGTCGCCAACGAGGATCCGCCGGACACCTCCAGTGACGCCTGGCGCGCCATCGTCGGCTACCGGAATGCGATGGCAGACGTGCGGCAACTGGGAAGGATGCCGCCGTGGCACTGATTCTCGCAAACCCCCGCACCGAACCCAGCCCGACCAGCGAACAGGCGGCCCATCCCAAAGGTGCGCGGCGGGCAAACCAGCGCCCGGCCGGCGCGTGGGGCACGCGGTTCGGCCTGGCCAGCACCACCAGGAGGTGCACCTCGCCCACCAGGGCGTCTCGCACCCCGTCAGGCGTCACGGGCGCGGAGTTGGCAGGCACGTAGAAGGCTGGGAGAAACCGTCGGGAGCGGAGCGAGAAGCGCGATTGGGGCTGAGGGCGCTCCTGGCGAGCCTCGAGAGGACCTTGCCGACGCAGGTGCGCTCGATGGCAGCGAGAGTCCGGACGGCCTCGCAGATGTTATTGTCCAGGCGGAGAGCTGTGCGCATGGGGCCAGACTCAGCGCAGAACATCATGAGGTCAAAGCGCTGTGCGCCGAGCCATTGCATATCAATAAATAGCATTGACGCAAATTACTATCTGACAATAATGACCGTACCGACTCAGAATCATGCGACGCCGACACTAGGTGACGTCGAGTCTCGCGTTCGTCAGGACCTGTACGACCTGCGGGACAAGCTGAGCTACTCCGGCAGTTCCCACCGGTGGACGTGCCGGTTCAGCCGGGCCCGCGGGCGAAGGTCCTCCCGGGCTCGAACAGCATCGAGGGTGATCGCGGTCCAGCACGTACCCGCCGCCGCCTACGACGAGGACCCGCTGGACGCCTTCAGTGACGCCTGGCGCGCCTTCGTCGGCTACCGGAATGCGATGGCCGACGTGCAGCAACTGAGGAGGCCGGCCGCCATGGCTCTGATTTTCGCGGAAACCCGCACGAAACCCATCGCGACCAGCGAACAGGCGGCCCATCCCAAAGGTGCGCGGCGGGCGAACCAGCGCCCGGCCGGGGCGTGGGGCACGCGGTTCGGCCTGGCCAGCATCACCAGGAGGTTAACCTCGCCCAGGGCGGCCATCACCGGTCGTCCAGGGCGTCTCGCGCCCCGTCAGGCGTCACGGGCGCTCCTGGCGAGCCTCGAGAGGACCTTACCGACGCTGGCGCGCTCATGGCAGCAAGACTCCGGACGGCCCTGTAATGTCGTCGTCGAGGCGGAGAGTCGCGCGCATGTGGCCAGGTTCATGTCAGAACATCATGATGTCACGACACTCTGACCCGAGCTGTTGCATATAATTAAATGGTAGTTCCGCCACTTACTATATGACAGTAATGCCCGTGCAGACGCAGGACTTCGAGACGCCGACACTAGCTGACTTCGAGACTCGCGTTCGTCAGGACATCGACGACCTGCCGGACAATCTGAGCTGGCTGATCAGTCTCCGCCGGCGGACGGGCCAGTTCAGCCTGGTCTCGCGGGTGAAGGACCTCCCGGCTTCGAACTGCATCGAGGGTGATCGCGGTCCAGGACGTACTCGCTGCGGTCGACGGCGAAGACCCGCGGGACGCCTCCAGTGACACCTGTTGCGCCATCGTCGAGTACCGCCATGCGATGGCCGACGTGCGGCGACTGGGGAGGCTGGCCGCCGTGGCACTGATTTCCGCGAAAACCCCCACGAAACCGAGCGCGACCAGCGCCCAGGCGGCCCATCCCAAACGTGCGCGGCGGCGCGAACCAGTTGCGGGCCGGGGCGTGGCGCACATGGTCCGGCCAGGCCAGCGCCACCAGGAGGTTGACGTGGCCCAGAGCAGCCATCAGCGGTCATCCTGGGCGTCTCGTACACCGTGAGGCGTCACGGGCTCGCCTGGCGAGCCTCGAGAGGACCCAGCCGACGCTGGTGCGCTCGATGGCAGCGAGACTCCGGACGGCCTCGCAGATGTTGTCGTCCAGTCCGAGAGTCGCGCGCATCGGTCCAGAGTCGGTGTGGAACCTCACGACGGCGAGATAATCTGTCTTCTGTTCGCCGCATATATTAATAAGTAGCAGCAACGCATATTAATATCTGTCAGCAATGCCTGAATATGACAATGATCTTCGCCACCCCGGCACAGAATACTGCGATCCATGTTCGGCAACGTATTCCGCCGCGCAGCGGACCGCAGCGCGACGGCTACGGCGTCGTGCTGTTCATGAACGCCTCGAGGTCGCCCCTCGTGAGTCGCCCTCAAACGGCCCGGCGCTGGATTCGAAGTACGGTTCGACCCGCGCCCGCGCCCGTCCCGCACGGCAACTATTGAGCCGAAGTCGCGTGGTGTCAATGCCTTGCGTGGAGTATGGAGCAGTGGACTTCGCGCAGGTCCGCCAACTGGCGTGGACCGGTCCAGGTACCAGGGCGAGGGTGGATAAAGCCGGCTGGAGGTGCTGGGAGGACGCCTCGCCGCGCCGGGAGGAACCTCTTCCAACACCCGGAAGGCCCGGCGCGCCTCACGATAGGGAGACTGGCTCAGGATCTGCGCGACCAGTCGGCCGAACGGAGCGATGCCGGCTCGTCGGACCTCACCGGCTATATCCGCGGCGCTCAGACGGGAGAGCGGCACCCCAGGGTCGCGGGCAGTTCACACACCAGCGCCGTCATCTAGACGACGACCACTGGGGGAAAGGCCAGGGGACTGCCCGAACGGGGACGCTCGTCGAGGCCGGCCAGGCGTTCATAGAAGAAGCGCTTGCGCCACAGGCTGACCACGTCGCGTCCGGCGGAGAGGGCGGCCGCATTCTGGTCAGGGCTGTCGCCGTCGGCCGCGGACAAGACGATGCGCGCCCGCAGTACGCGAAAATATGGCGACGAATACTGGCGTCCGCTGTTCTCGAGGACCTGGCGTTCATAGCGTGACATGGCAATAGAATACTTGCTGTATCTGGCCATATCAGACCGATTCTCGTGGAGGACGCGTACGCCACTCGGCCCGCGGAGCGCGAGAATAATACATCGCCATATTTGCGTAGATTCGTACCAATCTACGTCGAGATGCGCGTTCGCCAGGACATCGAGGACCGGCAGGACAAGCTGAGCTACTCCGCCAACTCCCGCCGGCAGACGAGCCTGCTCAGTCGGGTCTCGCGGGCGAGGGCCCTCCCGGGTTCGAACCGCATCGAGGGTGATCGCGGTCCAGGAGTTGCTCGCCGCGGTCGCCGACGAGGACCCGCCCGACGCCTCCAGTGACGCCTGGCGCGCCATCGTCGGCTGCCGGACACGATGGCCGACGTGCGGTAACTACGGCGCGGCGACCGATTCGTAGTACCGCTCGAACCCCCGGAGCCCGTCCCGGACGGCAACTATTGAGCCGAAGTCGCGTGGTGTCAATGCCTTGCGTGGAGTATGGAGCAGTGGACTTCGCGCAGGTCCGCCAACTGGCGTGGACCGGTCCAGGTACCAGGGCGAGGGTGGATAAAGCCGGCTGGAGGTGCTGGGAGGACGCCTCGCCGCGCCGGGAGGAACCTCTTCCAACACCCGGAAGGCCCGGCGCGCCTCACGATAGGGAGACTGGCTCAGGATCTGCGCGACCAGTCGGCCGAACGGAGCGATGCCGGCTCGTCGGACCTCACCGGCTATATCCGCGGCGCTCAGACGGGAGAGCGGCACCCCAGGGTCGCGGGCAGTTCACACACCAGCGCCGTCATCTAGACGACGACCACTGGGGGAAAGGCCAGGGGACTGCCCGAACGGGGACGCTCGTCGAGGCCGGCCAGGCGTTCATAGAAGAAGCGCTTGCGCCACAGGCTGACCACGTCGCGTCCGGCGGAGAGGGCGGCCGCATTCTGGTCAGGGCTGTCGCCGTCGGCCGCGGACAAGACGATGCGCGCCCGCAGTACGCGAAAATATGGCAACGAATACTGGCGTCAGCTGTTCTCGAGGACCTGGCGTTCATAGCGTGACATGGCAATAGAAGACCTGCTGTATCTGGCCATATCAGACGGATTCTCGTGGATGACGCGTACGCCACACCGCCCGCGGAGCCCGAGAATAATACATCGCCATATTTGCGTAGATTCGTACCAATCTACGTCGAGATGCGCGTTCGCCAGGACATCGACGACCCGCGGGACAAGCTGAGCTACTCCGCCAACTCCCGCCGGCAGACGACCCTGCTCAGTCGGGTCTCGCGGGCGAGGGCCCTCCCGGGTTCGAACCGCATCGAGGGTGATCGCGGTCCAGGAGTTGCTCGCCGCGGTCGCCGACGAGGACCCGCCCGACACCTCCAGTGACGCCTGGCGCGCCATCGTCGGCTGCCGGACACGATGGCCGACGTGCGGTAACTGGGGAGGAAGGCCGCCGTGGCACTGATTCTCGCGAAAACCCGCACGAAACCCAGCGCGACCAGCGAACAGGGGAGTCCATCCCAAAGGTGCGAGGCGTCGGCAGGCACGTCGAAGGCTGGCGGAAGCCGCCAGGCGTGGCCCCCGGAGCGGGGTCGGGGCTGGCGGCGCGCCTGGCGGGCCCCGAGAACGTCTTGCCGACGCTGGAACGCTCGATGGCCAACAAAGCTCAGAACGGCCTCATAGATGTCGTCGTCCAGATGGAGAGTCGTGCCCAGGCGTCCAGAGTCAGCCGAGAACATCGCGATGTGAAGGTACTACGAGGCGGAATCGTCGCACATCAATACCTTGCATAAATGCACATTAATATATGACAATCACGCCTGAGGCGACCCATGATCTTCGCCACCCCGACACTAAGCGACGTCGAGATTCGCGTTCTTCAGGACATCGTGGAACTGCGGGACAAGCTGAGCTACTCCGTCAGTTCCCGACGGTGGACGAGCCTGCTCAGCCGGGTCTTGCGGGCAAAGGCCATCCAGGGCTCGAACAACATCGAGGGTTATCGGGTGACGGTCCAGGACGCGCTCGCTGCGGTCGACCGAGAGGATCCGCTGGACGCCCCCAGTGACACCTGGCGCGCCATCGTCGGATACCGGAATGCCATGGCCTACGTGCGGCAACTGGCAGACGACCCGCACTTCAGGTACTCGGCCGACCTCATCCGAAGCCTGCACTACACGATGGCGGGCTACGACCTGAGCCGGCATCCCGGGCGCTGGCGACCGGGACCGATCGTCATCCAGAACGATGCCACGGGTGAGACCGTCTGCGAAGGACGCGATGTTGAGCTGGTGCCCGGGCTGATCGACGACATGGTCGCCGAACTCAACGCCGACAGCGCGCATCCCGTGATGGTGCGAGCGGCGATGGCGCACCTGAATCTCGTGATGATCCACCCGTTCTCGGACGGTAACGGCCGTATGGCACGCTGCCTCCAGAGCCTGGTGCTCGCCCGGGAGGGTATCGTCGGCCCCGAGTTCGCGAGCATTGAGGAGTACCTCGGCCGGGATCAGCAGGCCTACTACGGTGTGCTCAACGAGGTTGGCCAGGGGCGCTGGCATCCCGAGCCCAACGCCAGGCCCTGGGTCCGTTTCTGCCTGACCGCCCACTATCGGCAGGCCGTGACGGTCCTGAGACGAAGCCGCGAATCCAGCCGCCTGTGCAACGCGGTGGACGAACTCATTGCGCAGTTCAAGCTCCCGGAACGCACGTTCTACGCCCTGGCCGACACCACAGAGGGTTTCAGGCTGGTGAATGCGCGATACCGAAAGGCCGCAGAGATTTCACAGAACCTTGCCAGCCGGGACCTCGCGCAGTTGTGCCGGTTGGGCCTGCTCGAGGCGCACGGCGAACGCCGGGGGCGCTATTATACGGCTTCGGCGGTCACGAGCGAGATCAGCGAGAAGACCAGGGAGCCGCGGGTGCCGATGCCCGACCCGTTCGCCTAGCGTGTCGGACCTACCGACTATTCGGTGTGTTGCCGCCCCCAAGGAAGCCCTTGGAGCCGATTCGTCGCGGCAGAACGCGATTCCCGAGTGACTTTTCAACCCTACGGCACCCGAAATCGCCACGTCCGACACACGTCTAGCGTTCCGCGTCCTTCCAGGTCTTCCAGTTTTCCCCGATGCCGACGTCCACGGCCCCGAGGACTCGCATGGTCAACCGCCGCTAGCCGAGATCCGTGAGACTCAGGGCGTCGAACCCGTTGGCCAGCGGGTGTGCGTGCGCCGTTCGACAGACGACCGACGCCCGATCGACGCGACGCGGTCCCATCAGGTCTCGGACGATGTGCAGATTGCCACAATCGCCCGTGTTCGCCAGCTCCGTCCACTTCGCCTCGAACAACTCGGTTCGGCCTCCGACGTCGGTGACGAAGTCCACTTCGCGCGTCCGATCCCGCCAGAAGAACAGGCTGCCGGTCCGCCCCGCGCGCCGTTCCCGGTGGCGCAACTGGGCGCAGACGTAGGTCTCCCAGGCGGCGCCTGCCCACGGTGACTGGCGGAGGGCCTCCTCGGTGCGGATATTCAGGAGCGCGCAGAGCAGACCGGTGTCGGCCAGGTAGAGCTTGGGACTCTTCACGAGCGACGTGGTCCTGTTGGAAAACCAGGGTTCCAGCAGCACGATTTGACCGGACGCTTCCAGCATCGACAGCCAGCTGTTCGACGTGGACGGTGCGATGCCGATGTCGCGCGCGAGGTCGGCCTTGTTGAGGAGATTGGCAGAGCGCAGGGCGCAGGCCCGGAGAAAACGCTCGAAGTCGCGCAGGCTGCCCACGTGCGCCAGCGCGCGGATGTCGCGTTCAAGATAGGTCGCCAGGTACGAATTGTAGAACGCCGCCGCATCGATGTCCGCGTTGGCCTGCAGTTCAGGGAATCCGCCTCGGACGATCGCGCCTTCCAGGCTCTCCCGCGGCCGGGCGGCGCGCAGCTCGAACCAGGAGAGCGTCTCAAGATCGACGATGTCCGCGCGGCCGGCGAGCGACTCGGCGACGCCTCGCATCAGGGTGAACTTCTGCGAACCGGTCAGCAGGTATTGACCGTGACGGCTGCGCCGGGCGTCGACTGCCGCCTTGAGGTGGCGAAACAGGCCGGGCGCGTATTGCACCTCATCGATGATGACGGGCGCCGGATGGCGGCGCAGAAACGCAGCCGGCTC
>Ga0315287_10000634_pt1 | contig 30892 bp, 27 predicted proteins | sample YL17G11_0_MG_FD_205037 | JGI IMG/M metagenome (GOLD analysis project Ga0315287, IMG submission 205037) | Sediment microbial communities from Yellowstone Lake, YNP, Wyoming, USA - YL17G11_0 | ecosystem: Environmental > Aquatic > Freshwater > Lake > Sediment | place: USA: Wyoming | collected...
TCGCGAACACGCGCTCGACGCCCACCGAGACGCCGACGGCCGGGACGTCGGCGCCGGAGAACATGCCGACGAGGCCGTCGTACCTCCCGCCGGCGGCGATCGACCCGACCTTTTCGTTATGGAGCACCGCCTCGTAGATGACGCCTTTCATGGGGTGCGTTGATTCGGAGGAGAAACGAAGGGGAAAGGAAAAGGGCGTGAGTTTTTTCCGGTTCTTTTTCGGGAAGGGCTTTTCTCTCTCCGTCTCCTCCCTCTCTGCAAGAAAAAAGAGTTTCACGTTTCATCAAACTCTTATTCGACTCCTCTCACCCGTGTAGTAGTCGAGGCCCCTCGCCAGAGACAGATCGAGGACTATGCGGTTCCCGGTGATGCCGAGGGCCTCGAGCGACGAGGCCAGGGCCTCGAGCTCGTCCAGGGCCTTGGCGGAGGCGGCGTCAGAAGGAGAGGAAGTCGTTTCCTCGTTGGTGCCGTCGCCGCCGCCGGAAGCAGCAGCGCTCGCAGCAGCACTCGCAGCAGCGACGACGGCGCCGTCCTTGAAGACGGGCGACCCGGCTTCCCTCAGGTTTGCGACCAGCTCTCTCGGGCTCCCGCGCATCGACACGAGCACTTTGATCCTGTCCGCGACCTCCCCGGCGATGCCCTTCTGGTCGACGAGCTCCCTGCGGACCGCCTCCCACGGCTCCTTGTCGAGCTTGTCGATCGCGGAGCACGCCGCCTTGAACTTGGCCGCGGGGACACCCGCCGCGGCGAGCCCTCCGTCGAGGAGGCCGCGGTGGTTGAGCTTGATCTCGTGGTTGTCGAGCCCGAGGGCGTCGAGGACGTCTTTTACGTTTTTTTGACGAAAGAAAAAAGGGGGGAAGAGAACCGAGTTTTTTTGAGTTTTTTTGTCTTCCCCCCATGAAAAAAGAAGGAAGAAAGAGAAGCTCAACCTCTCTCTTCCTCTCTCTCCCCCGCCCCCCTCCCCCCTCCCCTCTCTCTCCATCCTCTTTCTTACCTGTCAGCACCTTGAGCACCTCGGCATCCGGCGCCATCGCCGCCGAGGCCCCGGCGCCGTACGACCCGGCCACGTCGAAGTCGCACTGGAAGAACTCGCGGAACCGGCCGCGGGCCATCGCGGGCTGGTCGCGGCGGTAGACCTTCCCAATGTGATAGCGCTTGATGTTGCCGACGCCGTGCAGGGCCACGAAGCGGGCGAAGGGGACCTGGATGAACGAGGACGGATAATGGGGGGAGAGAGGGAGAGAGAGAGGGGAAGAGAGAAAGAGGGTGGGAGAGAGAGAGAGAGAGGAAGAGAGGGGAAGAGAGAAAGAGAGAGAGGGAGGATGAGAGAAAGAGAGAGGGGGGAGAGAGAAAGAGAGAGAGAGAGAGAGGAAGAGAGAGAGGGGAGGAGAAAGAGAAGAAAAGTGAGCGTTTTTCTTCCTCTTCTTCGAGTTCCTTTCCGTCGGCCTCGAAGGAAAAAAAGAAAAACTCTCGCTCTCTTCTCTCACCGTGAGGTCGTAGCGCAGCGACAGCGACTCCCCCCCCTGGTCAGCCAGGTCATAGATCAGCTTCGAGTCCTCCCCGTACTTGCCCGTCAGCGTCTCCCGCAGCTCGAACACGGGCGTGTCGATCGAGACCGCGCCGTGGGACTCGAAGACGCCCTCGATCAGCTGCAGGGCCCTTTTCCGGATCCGCATCTGGTCCGGGAGGAAGTCCCGCGTGCCCTTTGCGATCTTGGGCCTTCGCCGAGGGGCGTTGGCCTCGGCAGCGGTGCGGAGGAGGGCCAGAACGGCCGTGAGGCCCGGCGCGGTCGGGGAGAGGAGGGCGGAGGGAGAGGAGCCAGAGCTCAGGTAGCTCGCGAGCGCGGCGGTGCCGCGGCCGAGGCCAAAGGGCTGGCGCGGCGGCGGGCCGCCCTTCTTCTTTGGCGCGGCAGGCTTCTTGCCGTCTGCTGCTGCTGCTGCTGCCGCTGCTGCTGCCCCCTCGCCGTTTGCTGCTGTCGCTTCCCCAGCCGCTCCATCTTCCGCCGCCGCCGCCGCCCTCTTCTCCGCGGCGGCCTTCTCCTTCTCCCGCTCCTCCGCCGCCTCCAGGGCCGCAGCAACGGCCAGGGCCGCCGCCGCCTCGGCTCCCAGGGCGCCGGACAGGGCGCGCACGGCGGCGGACGCGGCCAGCGCGGCGCCCAGGGCAGGGACGTCGGTCGGGGAGGAGAGAACGGCCAAGTCGGCCGCGGCGACGGCCTCCGAGGCGGCGGCGATGGAGGCGGAAGGAGGGGCCTTGGCGACGGAAGGAGTCGCGTTCCCTCCCCCTCCGAGCTCGAGCTCGGCGAGCGCCGCCTCCAGGGCCCCCTTGCGCGCCACGGCGAGGCTCGCCGCCACCAGCAGGGCCCTAGCCAGCGAGAGCTGCGTGGACGCGAGCTCGAGGGCGGGGAGGGGGCCGGCAGCAGCTTTCGCGCCCGGCCCGTCGGCGGCGGCGCCTCTCCCCCCGCCTCCCCCGCCCTTGGCCGCCGCGGCCGCCGTCGCGGGGGCCCTGAGCTCGGCGCGCGCGGCCGCCGACGCCTGCACGAGGGCCGCGGCGAGGGCCCCGTGCGCCGAGGGGGCGGCAAGGAGCGCCGCGGGGGCCCTGGGCCTCGCGGGGCCGCCGGGGCCCGTCGCGCGGGGCAGCGACGCCGCGGCGCGCGACCCGGCGAGGAGGCCCCGCAGCTCGGCCGCCGCCGCCGCCGCCCCGGGGTGGAGCGCCGCCGGCGAGGGAGAGGAGGACGACGGAGACGCGGCAGCAGAGGCTTCATCCCCGGCGCCGCTGCCGAACAGCTTGGCTCCGTCGAGGCGGAGGGCGTCCGCGCTGAGGGCCGCGACCGCGTTGGCCACGCGCGAGAGGCGCGCCGCGCCGGCGGCGGCCGCGGCGGCGACGCCCGCGGCGGCAGCGCGGCCCGAGGTGAGGGCCGCGCGCTCCTCCGCGGAGAGTCCCGGGGGGCCGGCGGCGGAGCCCGAGGCGGCCAGAGCGCGGCCGACGGTCGCCTCGGAGGAGGAGGAGGGCTGCGGCGGCAGCGCGGCCCCGGCTCCGGACGAGGCCGCGGCGGCGACGGCCGCGAGCGGCGCCGCGTCGTCGCTCTCGGTTCCCGTTCCCGAGCTCGAAGAAAGGCTCCTCGGCAGCTTCGGGGTCACCCTGCAGTTAAGCAGGCCCTCGGCCAGGAACCGGAGCACGGCGGGCCTGACGCGCGTCGAGCCGTTGGCAAGGCTCAGCAGCCTCGCGAGGACGGCGGAGCGGGCTTCCGTCTCGGTAAGCAAGGAGGACGACGAAGCAGCAGCAGCAGCAGCGGCGGTGGCGATGTCGTCGGCCGCCTTTGCCGTTTCGGCGTCCTCGGGCTTGAACGCAGCAGGGCTCGGAGACTCTTTCTTGATGCGCTCGAGGACGGCCGTGTCGATGAGGACGGGGGCGCCTAGTTTTTTTTTTTGAGGAAGACGAAGAGAGGGGTGAGTCGAGGTCGAGGTCGAGGGGCCAAAGAGAGAGAGAGAGAGAGAGAGAGCCGTCGAGAGGGAGCCATCGAATCGATACGAGCCCTCTGTTTTACTCTCATCTCTTTCACTCTTTCCCCATTTTCTTTTTCTCTCTCACCTGCGGCCACGTCGAGGACGTCCTCGAGTGACAGCGCGGTGCCGACTCCGCCGACGATGACGGGAGCGGCCATGGTTTCGATTTGTTTTTGGAGGTCGATTGATCGATGATCAAACGAGAGTTTTGATTGCCACCTCGTTTGCCGTCCTCTCTCCTTCTCCAGGGTCTTTCTGGTCTCGAGCTTTGCGCGAGACAAGGATAGAGAGGATGAGCTCCAAAACACCGTGCAGAGAAAGAGAGAAAGAGCAAGAAAGCGAGAGAGAGAGAGAGCGAAAAGGAAGAGTTCTGGAGAGCACGAGCCCTCGCCCGAGTCGTCGTTCGCCGCTCTTCTCTCTCGCTCTCTCTCGCTCTTCACTCTCTTCTTTCCTCGCCGGGGCAGAGGACGAGTGGGGGGAGAAAAAAACGCCGCCTCAAAAACTTCCTCAGCCGTTTCTTCGCTCCCTCGAGATGCCTCCAGCCCCCCTGATCCCCCACCTCGGCTACGCGTCGCTGCTTTCTTTTCCGGCCTCGCAGCGGGAGAGGCAGCGGTGAGTTGTTTAAGCTCCAAAAAGAGAGAGAGAGAGAGAGCCCACGGGGCATTTTTTTTGCTCACCTCCAACCCTTCGCCCTCTGCCTTCTCTCTTCTTCTCTTTCTCTCTCCGCAGCCGGCGCCGCGGGGCCTGGCTTCTGCTGGCCTCCCTCGCGACCTGCTACTGCCTCTTCCTCCTCCTGTCTGTCGTCGGAAGAGCCGGACGAGGAGGAGAGGAAGGAGGAAGGAGGCACTTGCGAGAAGAAGAAGCAAAAGCAAAGGCAGCAGCAGCGACGACGGCGACGGCGACGACAACTGCCGCTGCCTCTTCCGCTTCTCCTCTTTCTCCTCCTCGTCTCACCCCTCTCCAGCGGAGGCTCCTGCAGCCGCAGCAGCCCACGCACGACCTCTCGGGCGACGGGGGGATCGGGAGGGTCGAGCGCGTCGCCGCGGCGAGGCTCCTGGCTGTCGAGGCGGAGCTCTCGCGTCGGAGGAAGCAGAGGGAGGAAGAAGGGGAGGGGGAGGGAGAGGGGGAGGAACACAGCAGCCCGCGCCGGCGGCACAAGCGAGGCGGCGGCAACGACCACGCTCCCGACCCGTCTTCTTCTTCCTCTCCGCTCTCTCCGCCTCCGCCTCCTCCTCCTCCTCCCCCGCCTCGCCCGCCTCGCCCCGCCTCGGACCCGAGCTACGTCGCGGTCTGTGTCGTCGTCAAGGACCAGAACGACGACCTGCCCGAGTTCGTCGCCTGGCACGCAGCCCTCGGGGTCCGCACCTTTTACCTCTACGACGACCGGTCGGCAGCGCCGGTCACGCCCGAGCTCGCGCGGAGCCTGCTTCCGAAGGAGGAGTCGCGTGCCTCTTCTGCCTCTTCTTCTTCTGCCTCTTCTTCTTCGGGCTCTTCTTCTTCTTCTTCTTCTTCTTCTATTTCTTCTTCCTCTGCCTCCTCTTCCTCTCCTTCTTCCTCCTCTCCCGTCTCAGTTCACGTCACGCGGCTGACGGAGGAGGCGGTGCAGGCCCACCCTGCCAGGAGGCCGCAGCTGGCGGCCTACGACGACTGCGCTCTCTCGAGGAGGGGCTCGCACTCGTGGCTCGCGTTCCTCGACGTCGACGAGTTCGTGGCGATCGAAGAAGGCGACGAGACCGACGGGGGAGAAACGACGGAGGAGGAAGTCCTCGCGTCGCTGCTGATCTCCGCCGAGGAGAGGCTCCCCTCGCTGCCGGCGCTGCTCTCGCGCTTCGAGGCCGCCAACGCCGCCGCAGTGCTGCTGCACTGGCGCATCTTCGGCTCCTCGGGGCGCACCACCTCCAAGCCGCGCAACATCACCACGGCCGAGGCCTTCACCTCGTGTCTGGGGGCTAACGAGAGTGAGAACGCGCACGTCAAGACGATCGCGAGGACGGCGCTGCTCGACGTCGCCGAGCCGTGCCTGGGTCCGCACCACTTTTCGTTCTGGGACTTGAAGGGAGCTGTCGACAAGCTCGAGAGGCAAGAGATCGAGATGGAGGAAGGAGGAGTGGAGGAGCTGCAGGCGGAAGAAGAAGAGGGAGAAGGAGAGGAGGAAGCCTCGAAGAGGAAGGAGGAGCGGGACTCTTTCTTGGGGATCTCGGGGCGGCCCAACTCGACCGAGCTCTTCCTGTCGCCCTCGGCGCCCTACCCTGTCGACGTCCGCGGCAAGCGCCTCGACGGCCCCGTCGCCGGCGACCTCGACAAGACGGCGCCTCCCTTCTCTCCCGCCTTCTTGGCGCACTACGCCATCAAGTCGAGGGAGGACTACGGGAAAAAGATCGAGCGCGGGTCGGCGATGGGCAACAGGAAGTCGTGGGAGTTTTTCGGCAGGGTCGACTCGAGGACGCGCGAGGACGCGAGCGGCGGGTGCCTGGGGGCCAAGAGGCTCGCGAGGAAGATGAGGGAGGCAGGGGCGCTGGCCTTGCCGAGGTAGTTGCTCTTATTTTCTTCGTTTCAACAGGGACAAAAAACAAAAAAACCCAAGGTCATTTCCTCCCCCTCCTGTGGAAAAACAAAAAAATCCCATCTGCTCTCCAAAACAAAAAACAACGAGCCCCCCAAATGACGACTCTCCTGGATCCTCTCCGGGACGCTGAAGACGCTGAGCGCGTTCTCCGTCCCAAGAGCGACGAGCGCAAGCTGAAGAAGAAGGAGAAGAAGAAGAGCAGAGGCGACGGCGACGGCGAGAAGATGAAGAAGGAGAAGAAGAAGCGAAAGAGTTTTGATGCCGACGGCGGCGGCGGCGGCGACAATGCCGCGCCGGCTGCCAGTGTCGACGCCGCCGCTTCTTCGCCCTCGCAGCCGCCCAAGAAAAAGAAAAAGGTGCGTGCGTGCACTGCTAGGGAGCATGAAGGGTTACATTGATGCCACACAGAGCTAGCAAGGCCAACGACGTTGGGCAATTTAATTTACTATTTTCTCTCGACGGCTCTTTCTCTCTCTCTCACCGCCCTCTCTCTCGCCCCCCCCCCCTCACTGCAACAACAGCGCCCGCCCAAGAAATCCGCCGCCGCCTTCGCCGCGTCCCTGGAAGCCGCCGCCACGATCGCGACGGCCCCGGCGGAGGAGCAGGCGGCGTGGCTGTGGTCGTCGGCCGAGGAGACGCTGAAGCTCTCGGCGGCGGAGCTCGTCGGGCTCGATGAGACCAAGGTCGTCCCGTTGCCGTCGCCTCCCTCGTCTTCCGGCGGCGGCGGCTCTTCCCCCTCCCTCGAGGAGCGACTCGCCGCGGCGGACCCGAACCTCGCGGCGGAGCTCACGAGGTGGAGCCCCCCGAGCGGCGGGTCCGCGTCCCCTTCTTCCGGACCGGCGGCAGCGGCGGCCTCTGCCCCGCTGCTCCTCGCCCTGTCCCCCTCGGCCAACAACTGTCTCGCCGTCATCTCTTCGCTCCCGCGCGCCTCCTCGACCTCGCACGTGGCCAAGCTCTTCGCGAGGCACCTCAAGGTGGCGGAGCAAGAGGCGACGCTGAGGGGGAACGCGGGCAGGACGAGGGCCGCGGCGGGGACCCCCGCCCGGGTCGACGCGCTCGCAACGGCGGCGAGAGGCGACGGCCTTCCCCCTTCGCTCGACCTCTCCAGGCTGCGCCTCCTGGTCCTTGACGTCTCGCTCGACGCCAAGCAGCGCACCCTGCTCGACATCCCGGAGACGCGGGGGGACACGTGGGGCTTTTTCAAAAGACATTTGATCGAGAGGGTGCGACTGGGGGACTGCAAGGTCGCGCTGTTCGACTCGGGGGCCAAGGGGAAGCTGACGGCGACGACGGTGGGGTCCAAGTTTCGCAGCGGAGGCAGGGGAGGCGGTGGTGGTGGAGGTGACAGAGGAGGAGGTGGAAGAGGAGGAGGAGGCGAGAGAGGAGGTGGGAGAGGAGGAGGAGGAGGCTACGGGGGGCGAGGAGGCGGCGATAGCGGAGGCTTCGGTGGCGGCTCTTCGTCTTCGTTCCGCGGCGGAGGGCGCGGGGGCGGTAGCGGAGGCTTCAGTGGCGGCTCTTCGTCGTTCCGGGGCGGAGGGCGCGGCGGCGGCGGCGGCCGAGGAGGAAGTCGGTTTTGATGAAGTAAAAAAAAATGAGAACGAAAAATGAGAATAAATCACTCTCGGCGGCTAGCATTGAAGTTCAGTTTTCTTCTTCCTTCTCTTCTCGCGTTCTCTCTCTCTCTTTCTCGCGCCGATGTTCAAGCGACGGGACTGGAGGCACCTCCACGGCGCTGATGGAGGGGACACGTCGTCCTCGAGCGACGATGAGGGGCTGACGGCGTCGGAGGAGGAGGAATCGAGCGGGCATGCCGCAGGCGGCAAGAGCGACGACAATGACGACGACGGTGACAACGCCGTCTCGTCCTCACCGTCGCGCTCTTCTGCGTCCGAAAGCGAGAAGGAGAGTGGCAGCAGCTCTGACAGCGATGAAAACGAAGGTGCGTTGGGCAGAGAGAGAGAGAAAGAGAGGGAAATCGGCTTTACTAGGGGAGAGAAAGAGAGAGAGAGGCACCCCGCATGAAGCGTTTTTCCCGCCTTCTCAACCTCGCCTTTTCTTTCCATCAAACAAACACCTCCACAGAAGATCACGACGACGGCGCCGACGACCTCCTCGCCTCCGGCAGGAGGCTCGAGGACCTCTCCGAGGACGACTTTGAGGCCCGCGGGAGCAGCGACGACGACAGCGGCAGCGGCAGCGGCAGCGACGACGGAGGCCGCCGACGGGAGCGCAAGCGGCCGACCGCCACCGCCGCCGCCGCCGCCCTCGCTCCTCTGATCACCCCTCCCTTGCGCTCCTCGCGCCCGCCTCCAGACCTCTCCCCCGCTGCCCTCCGGGCCCAGCTCGCGGCGTGGCTTGACGTAGAAGCAAAAGAGGACGACGAAGAGGAGTCGGAGTCGGATTCGGAGCCGGAAGGAGAAGAAGAGGCAACAGCAACAGCAGCAGGAGGCGCGACGAAGAACGAGGAGCGACCGGAGAAGGAGGAGAAGAAGAAGAAGAAGCCCTCCTTCCGCCCGCTCGAGTGCTCCGCGTGTCCGGGGGTCCTGCTCGCCGGCGCCGCCGCGGCGAGGCAGCACGTGGCGTCCAAGGCGCACGCGAGGCGCGTCAGGGCCAAGAAGCCGGAGAGTTTTTCAGCTCTCGCACCGTCAGAGGCAGGAGTGGCAGAGAAGCAGCAGCGCCTGCTCCTCCTTCGCTCCACGCTGCGCTTCAGGGCGCCCAAGGAGGCTGACGAGACCGAGACGCACGCCGAGAGGGCGCAGCGCGTGGCACTCGAGGCCGCCGCGGCGAGGAAGAGGCTCGAGAGACAGAAAGAAGAAGATGAGCGGGAGAAGGAGAGGAAGCGGCGCCCGGGCAAGCGCCCGGGGAAGAGGCAGCGCCTTTCGTGGAACGGCAAGGAGAAGGAGAAGGAGGCGAAGGAGAAGAAGGAGACGAAAAACGCTGCTGCTGCTGCTGCTCCTCCCTCGACGCCGAACAAGGGCAGCAGCAACCGGGCTGCAAGGCGCGCCGCTCTCCAGAAAGTGAAATGAAAATGAAAAAACAAAACCCTTTCTTTCTTACGAAAATGATGGCAAACACTTTTTTGTTGTTTTCTCGAGTTTACCAAATTGCGGGGGAAGGGTGGAGAAGGGGGGGGATCAATAGGAATGTGGCTGGGTTTCTCTCTCTCTCTCTCTCTCTCTCAGAAAGAAAAAAAACAACGGACACTCAAGCGGCCTTGGCCGCGGGCTTGAACCGCTGCACCGCCTCGGTGTACAGCCACGTGCCCGCGATCGCGACGGCCGTGCCGACCTTGGCCTGTGTCGACATCTTGGTCCCGAAGAACACGACCGAGGTCCCGATGATCACGATGCGCTTGACGACGTTGCAGACGCCGTGCGAGACGGGGCTCACGCGCGACAGCGTGTTGAACGCGAACTGGTTGTAGAGGTGGTAGAGTAGGCCGACGCCGCCGAGCGCGTACCAGAAGTTGGGGTTGGCCTGCAGCGCCTTGTCGACGCCCGCCCTGAGCGCGGGGCCCTCCATGACGAGCGCGGCCGGGACGCAGATGAGCGTCGAGATCAGGGTCGTGTAGGCGTAGATCGCCGTCGAGTCGAGGTTGCTGATCGAGGCCATCGCGCGCTTGGACCAGACGGCGCGGAAGCCGAACGTCAGGTTGGAGACCATCGCGCCGATGAACCCGGTCCAGTTGAACGAGAGGTCCGAGGCGGAGGCGAGCGCGACGCCGCCCATGATGGGCAGCAGCGTGGCGACGACGGGCAGCGGCGTCGAGGTCCCGAGGATCGCCTGCGAGAGCGCGACGTTGAAGGCCGGCTCGAGCGTCTTGATCGTGTGCGTCAGCGAGATCGCGACGGCCGCGAACGAGAGGTTGGCGGCGATGTGGCCGACCGCGTGCATCGACGCGGGCCCCAGCAGCGTCGCGAACTCGTCCTTGGTGATCTTGCGCCCGAACGAGGCCTTCTTGGCGCCCACGGCGTAGGCGGCGGCGCAGTACACGGTGCCGACGACGACGTGCACGGCCGAGACCGTCCACGGGAACGGGAAGTAGCCGAAGATGGTCTTGTTGAGCAGGTTGAAGCCGACGTTGAGCGCGTACCAGAGGAGCACGAAGGTGACGGTGACGACGGAGGGGGCGGCCTTGTCGCCGACGAGCTTGGCGAGGGTGCTGTTGCGTCAAGGGGGGTTGGTGGCGAGTTTGAAGAGGGGGGCATACAGAAGAGGGGGAGTGAGCGGGGGTTGGAGGTCGAGAAAGGAAAAAAAAAGGGCGGCAGCGGCGATTGAAAAACAAACGTCGCCATCCGCAGTCGTTCCGGGGGTTCTATTCTCTGCGCTCCTTCGCTCTCGAGCGAGCAGAGGCCGGATGGGGACCCAGCGCGGGCTCTGATTGGAGAAAGCACCACAGGCAGCTGCCCAACAAGCGACGGCGCTTTGAGAGAGAACAAGGGCGCCAAAGAGAACTCTTCCGCCGGTGACCTCTTCCACGCTCTCTCCTCGCTCTCATCCCTGACGCATTCCGTTCTCCACCTTTCGAGCAGAGAGAGCTACCGGTTCCGATACCAGCCAGGAATTCGAATCGCAGCGAGTTGAGGGCGTACAAAAGCGAAAAAGCAGAGGCGCAAAGGCAGCAATCGAGCTGTTTGAAAGGAGGGAGTTCAGAGTCGCATGCCTTCAATTTGCTCCCCTCCCATCTCTCCCTCTCATGCCCTCTCCTCCTCTCCATCTCAGCAAAGGCTTCCGCGCGCCGTCCCCACTTTGCCGCAAACACTCACCTCTCGAGCGGGCTCTTCGCAGCCTGGGCAACGACGGCGCGACGAGCGGCGGCGGGCGCGGCCGCGGGGCGGAGGGCCGGGGCAGCGATCTTGGGCCTGGGGATGGAAGCGTCGGCCTTGATCGCGGCTGGGCGAGCAGCCTGGGCGACGACGGCGCGCGGCGCGGCGACGGCGCGGCGGGCGAGCACGGCCGGGCGCGCCGCGACAGAGGCGCGGGAGGAGGCCAGCATCTCGTGCAGGAACGGAGGTGCGGGGGAAGGGGGGAAGTGGGAGGGAGGATGAAGAAAAGGGACGAGAGAGGGTAAAGTTCAAAAAAAAGTGGTTTGAGTATTCTTTCTCGCTCGGAGGAGAGGCGTTTTGATCTCACTCGCGTCGTCGAACAAGCAGAGAAAATCGCACACGGGGGAAGACGAGATGCGTGCCGCTGCAGTCTCCCTCCCTCGCCCGGGTCCGGGCCGCCTCCCGCGCGGGCAGGTGCGCGATGACTGGAAGCACGCATCCAGCGAAAGAGAATGAAAGCGAGAGAGAATGAAAGCGAGAGAGAGAGAAGGAGAGAGCAGGCAAATCGAGACACCCGTCTTTTGGCGTCTGGCTGACCCGCGCCCCTCTCTCCCCGGCGCCTTGCACGTTCTCAAACTCTCCCCAACCGATTCTCTCAAACACAGGCGGCACCGGGAGGGATACCTCCTCATCATCGGACATGCGTTATTTCTGTTTTCGCAGGACCAGGGAAGAGTCTGGGGCGACGGCAGCGGCGGAGACAGCAGCCTCTCCTCCCTCTCTCGCCGCCGCCGCGCCCGCCGGCCCTTTGTCCCCGCCTCGGCCTCCGCAGCGAAAGCGCCTCCGCCCCCAGCGCTGGGGGAGACTGCGGCCACAGCCACGGAGGGGGCGACGACGGGCACGACCGCGAGCATTCGCACAGTGCGCATTCGCATTCGCACAGTAGCCACGACCACGAGGAGGAGGAGGAGGAGGAGGAGGAGGGAGGCGGGGGAGGCAGCTGCTGCTCTTCCCCGTCCTCGTCCTCCTCGTGCGACGGCGACGGCGGGCACCACCACCACCACCACCACCGCGGCCCCTCGAGGCTCCCCGCGGGCGCCGCCGAGCGCCTCGCCCGCGGGCTCGCCGGCGCCGCGGGGCTCACGGCCCTGGCCAGCAGGCTGAGCCACAGCGTCCCGGCTTTGGCCGCGGCGGCGGCGGCGCTGCTGCTCGCGGCGGCGCCCGACGGCGCCCTGCCCGCCGCGGCCCGCTCGGCTGCCGCTCCCTTCGCCCCCGCGCTGTCGGCGGCGGCGGCGGGGGCGGGCCAGCTCCTCCCCTCCCTCCCGGGCCCCAGGGCCCTCCTCGCGGCGGCGGCCTACGTCCTCGCGGGGCTCCCGGACCTCCTCGAGCTCTGCTACGCGCTGCTGGCGGCGCTGCCGCGCTGGGGCGCGGGGCCGCCACCGCGCCTGCCCGCGCCGGGCCTCGGCCAGGGCCCCGCCGCGGCCCTGCGGCGCGTCGACACGCACTCGCTTATGAGCGCCTCGGCGGCCGCTGCGGCCCTGCTGGGCTCGCCGCTCGAGGGCGGCCTGCTGCTCGTGCTCTTCGGCGCGTCGCACGCGCTCGAGTCGAGGCTCGCCGGGAGGGCGAGGGGCGACCTGAGGGGGCTGCTGGCCTCGTCTCCGCCTTCCGCGGTCCTGATCGAGATGGCGGCGACCGGAGCGGGAGGAGGGAGCGGAGCAGGAGCAGGAGCAGGAGCAGGAGCAGGAGCAGGAGCAGGAGCAGGAGCAGGAGGAAGAGAAGGAGGAGAAGGAGAAGGCGCGCCCCAGCAGCAGCCCGACTTCTCCTCGGCGCGCGCGGTCGCGGCGTCCGCCGTCCGCGTCGGGCAGGTGACTCTGGTGCGCCCCGGGGAGGCCTGCGCCCACGACGGCGTCGTCGTCTGGGGCACTGGCCTGGTCTCCGCCGAGCACATCACCGGCGAGGCGCTGCCCCGGCGCGCGAAGGTCGGGGACGCGCTCCCGGCGGGCACGCTGAGCCGCGACGGCGCGCTCGCGCTCCGGTGCACCGCAGCCGCGAAGGACTCGGCGCCGGCGAGGATCGCGGCGCTGGCCGCGGCGGCGCAGCGGTCGAAGCCGCCTCTCGCGGCGTGGCTGGACGAGGTGGGCGCGGTCTACTCCAGGGGCGTGCTCGTGGCGTCGCTGGCGGCCTTTCTGGCGCTGCTGGCGCTGGGGGTGCCGCTCGCAAGTTGTTCGGGCGCCGGCGCCGCCCTCTCTCGCGGCGCGGCCTACCGGGCGATGGCGCTCTTGACTGCCGCCTCGCCCTGCGCCCTGGCCCTCGCCCCGCTTGCCTACGTGGCGGCGGTCGCGACTGCGGCTCGGCGAGGCGTGGTACTGCGCGGCGGGGGAGCGACGCTCGACGCGCTGCTGGAGGTGCGGGGGGTCGGGCTCGACAAGACGGGCACGCTGACGACAGGCGAGCTGCGCTGCGTCGGCCAGGTCGGCGTCGGAGAAAATTCTTCTTCCTCCTCTTCCTCTTCTTTGGCGACCGCCGCGGCGCTGGCCCTCAGGTCGACGCACCCGGTTTCCGCCGCGCTGGTCGCCGCGGCGAAGGGAGCGGGGGTCGAGCCTTTGGCGCCGGCGGCGATCTCGGCGTTTGAGCTCGTGCCCGGGTCTGGGGTGAAGGCGAAGCTGCTCGAGGAGGACAAAGGAGGAGAAAGAGGAGGCTCGGCGACGGTCTTCCTGGGCTCTGCAGACTGGGTAGCAGCGGCCCTGGCAGCGGAGGGGAAAGGAGGAGGAGCTTCGGCTGCCGCCGCCGCTCTGCTCGCCGCGGCCGCCGAGACCGAAGCCGGCGCCGTCATCGTCTCTGCGTTTGCGAAAATCTCCTCCAACCCTTCTTCTTCCTCTTCTCCGCCTCCTCAGGTCTCGCTTTTCGCGTTCGAGGACGCCGTGCGAGCGCTCTCCTCCTCCGCCGTGGCCTCGCTGAGGTCGGGGGGAGCAGCAGCAGCAGCAGCAGGAGAAGTAGAAGGAGGCGGCGGCAGCAAAGGGCAGAAGAAGCGCCCCCGTCGCGCTCCCCTCGTACTGCGGGTGCTCACCGGCGACAACGCCGCCTCGGCCTCGCGCGTCGCCCGCTCGCTGGGGATCGCGCCGGAGGACCTGAGATCCGGGCTGAGCCCCGCGGGGAAGGTGGAGGCCCTGAGGGAGCTGAGGGCGCAGGTGAACCCGGACGCAGGAGAGGGCGGGACGCGAAGGAAAGGGAGAGGGAAGGGGGGGGGGGCCTTCGGCGTGATGATGGTCGGCGATGGCGTCAACGACGCGCCGGCGCTGGCCGCCGCCGACGTCGGCGTCGCACTCTCCTCTTCGTCCTCCTCTTCGAACAAGTCTTCCAACTCCTCCAGCTCCAGCTCCAGCTCCTCCTCCAGCACCACGGCGACCGCGCAGGAGCTGGCAGCCGACGTCCTCCTCCTCGGCGGCGCGGGGATCGAGCAGCTGCCCTTCCTGCTCGACCTCGCCGCGCTGACCCGGAGCGTCGTGCGCCAAAACCTGGCGGTCGCCGCCGGGTCCGTCGCCGTGCTGGCTCTGCCGGCGCTCTGCGGTTGGCTGCCGCTGTGGCTCGCCGTGGCGCTGCACGAGGGGTCGACGCTGGTCGTCGCGCTGAACTCGCTGAGGCCGCTGGCGTTCCGAGGGGAGAAAGGCGGAGAGGAGGAAAAGAGGAGAAGGGCGGGTTCTTCTCCGTCCTCTTCTGTTGACCTCTCTTCGGCTGCTGTTGTTGCTGCTGCTGCTGCTGCACCTCCTCCTCCCCCTCTTCCTCCTTCGCCCATTGCTGCTGCTTCTGCTGCCTGAGAAGAGCAGGCCTCGAGAGAAAATCAGAATTGTTCAATGTAAGAAAACGAGAAGTGCAGAATTTTTTAGACTACAACAACTGAAAAAAAAACGACCTCCTCTCTGCTTCTTCTTCTCCTTTTCCTTCCTCCTTCCTCCTCCTCTTTTCACAAAGCAGCCGCACCGCCACAGAGTTTCGACAGAGCCCTTTTCAGGTCCCCGCCGGCCTCCCTCAGGCACCTCTCGGCCTCGGGCTTCTTGAGGTCGAACTCTCCCGCGACGACGTCGACGTCCGCCGCCGCGACCTTCACGGCCGCCAGTGCCCGCTCGCGCTCCGCGGCCCTCTCCTTCTGCCGCTGAACCGCCTGCTGGAGCGAGTGCACCCCCTGGGCCGCCTTGGCGGCGGAGTCGGCGTCGATCTCCTTGCTGTCTTCGTGGGCGGCGGCGGCGGTGGCGAGGGACCCCAGGGCCTTGCTCTGCTCCGCGGCCTGGCCTGTAGGCGGAGGGGGTTGAGCTTGCTCGCCGTCGCCGCCGTCGTCGCCATCGTCGTTGTTGTCGTTGACGCTGCTCTTCTGCTGCTTTTCCTCGTCGACCGTCATTGCGTTGTTGTAGCTAGCAAGGTGCCAGTGATATCTCTCTAGCAGCCAGCTTGTGCGATTCGGAGAAAGCAGGGAACGCGCGAGGGAGAAGACGAAAAGAGGGAAAGAAGAAGAAGATCGAGAAATGGTCGAAAGCCTTTCGGACAGGAGATTTTTTTTTCTCGTCCTCACAAATCCTCTCTGTTTTTTCCGCTTTTTCTTTCTTCTCCTCCTCAACCCTCCTCCCTCCCAAAACCAAAACCGTCGCGCAATGCCTGGAAAGGACGGAGGAAAGGCCAAGGTCAGTGAACATCGAAGGACGACGGCAACGCTCTACCAGAGCGAGCGAGGGCTGATCGAAAGAGAGGGTGACGGTCCTGATTTCAATTGTCGATGGCTGGCAAAAAAAAACGCTCAATGCCAAATTCTCCTTCTCCCTTCTCTCCCCCGATACCAAACTCAAAACCCGGATTCTGCAGCCTCTCAAGAAGCCGAAGTCCCAGAAGGCCGAGCTCGACGACGACGACCTCGCCTTTAAGGCGAAGCAGAGGGAGGTGAGCGTCAGGGAAGAGATTTTGTTTCCTTCCCGTCGCTTTTCTCAACAGTCTCGGGAGAGAGACGACTGCTCGGTCGTTTTTCTCGACCTCGACCCCCTCAACCGCTCTCGGAAACTCTCCCTCTCTCTCACTTCTCCAACCTCTCTTCAACTCACTCCAAACCTCTTTTCAACTCACTCCGAACCTCTTTTCAACTCAATCACAGGAAGCCATCGCCCTCAAGGCGCTGAAGGAAAAGGCCGGCCAGAAGGGAGGCTTCGCCAAGGTCAAGGGCTCGAAATAGAGCGACGAGAGAGAGAGAGAGGAATGAAAGACGACCAAAAAAGCAAGACCTCTGACTGCCTCTCGTGCCGGCTCACAGGCGTCGCCGTCTGCCTCTCCGCCGCCGCGACCCTGGCCTGGCAGAGCAGGAACGTCCCCCCCGCGGCGCTGTCCAACCCCTCTGCGCGGGTGGCGATGCTGGCCGGGGCTTGCTTGTTCGGAGGGCTCGCGGCGGTGAGGGCTGTGGTGTAAACGAAAAAAAGAGGAAAAAAAGAGAGAGCAATAGAAAACCTGTTTGTACACTTTTTTTGATTTCGATAGGAAGAGACTTCTGGTGGCGACGGCTTCTTCTCGCCCTCTCTTCTTTCGCTGCGTCTCGTTCTCCTTCTTTCTCTCTCTCCGGCTCTTCCGTGCGGAAAGACCCCTCCTCGCTCTTTGCTCTCCCCAGCAAGAAGAAGAAGAAGCAAACAACGCAACCATGCGCGCGACTCTCCACGCATCTTCGTCGTCGTCGGCGGCGGCATCTTCGCCCTCGACGTCAAAGGCATCCATCCGCTCTTCTCCTCCTCGCCGCTCGTCGGCCCGCACCGCCCGCCCGCTCTGCCCGTCGGCCTCCTTCCGGGCCATCGCGGAGCCTACGGCCGTGCCCTTCACAAAGTCGGCCGACCACCTCTCCACCTGGGCGCCCGACTCGTGGAGGAAGAGGACCGCGTTCCAGCAGCCCAATTACCCCGACGCCGAGCAGGTCGAACTCGCCGCGGCCGAGATCGCGCGGCTTCCCCCCCTGGTCTTTGCCGGCGAGTGCAGGACGCTTCAGGCGAGGCTCGCCAAGTGCGCGTCCGGGGAGGCGTTCCTGCTGCAAGGTGAGAGAGAGAGAGAGCAAAACACAGAAGAGAGACGAATGGCTAGCCGCCGTCGCCCTTGAGCGGAAGCATCGGTTTCGGCTCTTCCTCCTTCGCTGTTCCTCGGGTCCCTTGATTCCGATTGCACCTCGAGCCTCGTCAGGAAAACCTTCTGCGTGCTCTTGCATTGACGGAACGCGGGAAAATGGGCGAAAAGAGTGCGGATTCGCTCGTTGATTTCGAGCGTCTCTCTCCGACAAAAGGGAGACAAAAAAAGCGCTCTTTCCTCTCTCGCTCGCCTTGTCGCTTTCCCTCCTCTTCCGGGACGAGAGAAAGGAGACCCCCGACTTTGACCTTTTGCCTCTTCTTTCTCGCGCGCGCGTTCATCTCGACTCTGACAGCTTCGACTCCCCCAGGACCGATCGGGAGAAAAAGGAAGAGAGAGAGAAATCGAAGAAGATCGCTCGCTCACAGGGAAGAACAAAAAACCTCACAAAAAACCTAAAAAAACCCTCAAAACAACAAAACAGGCGGGGACTGCGCCGAGTCGTTCGGCGACTTCTCTGCCAACCGCATCCGCGACACCTTCCGCGTGCTGCTGCAGATGGCCGTCGTCGCCATGTTCGGCGGCGGCGTGCCCGTCGTCAAGGTGGGGAGGATGGCGGGGCAGTTCGCGAAGCCGCGCTCCGCCGACCTCGAGAAGCAGCCCGACGGGACGATGCTCCCGAGCTACCGCGGCGACATCATCAACGGGCCGGAGGCGACCTCCGAGGCGCGGATCCCCGACCCGTGGAGGCTGGTCAAGGCCTACAACCAGAGCGCCGCGACGCTGAACCTGCTGAGGGGCTTTGCGACGGTAAGACGGAAGCGGAGGAGGAGAGAGGAATGGAGGAGGGGGAGGAGAGGAGGAGGAGGAGGGGAGCTCTGGAGTTTTCCTCGGCTTGTTTTCCCCTCGACTTCCGACAGCAACAAAAACTCACCTTGACCCCCCCCCAAAAAAAACCCTGAAAAAACCCTAATAGGGAGGCTACGCGGGACTCCAGCGTGTCATGCAGTGGAACCTCGACTTCATGGCCAAGTCCGACGAGGGCATGGCCTACGCCGACCTCGCCCAGCGCGTCGACGAGGCCGTCGAGTTCATGCTCGCGTGCGGCATGGACGAGCGCGCGGCCGTGATGCGCGAGACCGAGTTCTACGTCTCGCACGAGTGCCTGCTGCTCGAGTACGAGCAGGCTCTGACGAGGCAGGACTCGACGACGGGACTGTGGTACGACTGCAGCGGCCACTTCCTCTGGTGCGGCGAGCGCACGCGCCAGCTCGACGCCGCGCACGTCGAGTTCCTGCGCGGCGTCGGCAACCCGATCGGGGTCAAGGTCTCGGATGCGATGCCGCCCGCCGACCTGGTCTCGCTGGTCGAGGCCGTCAACCCGGACAACACGCCCGGGCGCGTCGCCGTCATCGTGCGCATGGGCGCGGACAAGCTCCGCGAGGGCCTGCCCCCGCTGCTCGAGGCGGTCACCAGCGCCGGGCTGGTCGTCACGTGGGTCTGCGACCCGATGCACGGCAACACCGAGTCGTGCGCCGGCTTCAAGACGCGGCGGTACGAGCGCGTCCGCGCCGAGGTCGAGGCCTTTTTCGACGTCCACGACCGCATGGGCACTGTCCCGGGGGGCGTGCACCTCGAGATGACGGGCGACGACGTGACCGAGTGCCTCGGCGGCGGCTCGGACGTCGCGTCCGAGAACCTGGGCGACGCCTACAAGACGCAGTGCGACCCGAGGCTCAACGCCGCCCAGGCGCTGGAGATGGCGTTCTACGTGGCTGGCAGGCTGCGGCAGAGGAAGGACAGGATGCGGGTGGCCGAGATGAAGGCTGCTGCCGCTGCGTGAACGGGAGCGAGAGAACGAGGTTTCGAGAGAGGTTTTTCTTGGTTTTTTATGGAGGAGATAAAAAAGAGGGAGAGACAGAGAAGATAGTTTTTTGATTTCGAGCAACCCCTCCCCCCCTCCCGATTCCTTAGAGATTCGTTTCCCCGGCGTGTGCGTGTGTGTGTGTGCAAATCAAGAAAAGAGAAGCAACACCCCCCCGGCGTTTTTTTTTACAAAGAAAGAGAAAGAGAAAACAAAGACTGAAAAAAAACCTACGGTCCGACCAGCGCCGCCGTCGCCGGGTCCTCCATCCTCGGGAAGCGCACCCCCCGCTCGCCCAGCCTGGCCTGCGCCCACGCCAGCATCTTAACGAGCTCGGGGAGCCTGGGAGCCCCCGCGGAGCCGCTGGCCTCGAGCATCGCCGCGTTCGCCATCGCGGCCGTCTTGGACCGCTGCTGCTGGCTCAGGAGGTCGGCGAGGGGAGACGACGCCGGGTCGTCAAACGCCAGGAGCGCGACGGTGCGCTCGAGCTCGGGCAGCAGCAGGGCGGCGGCCGCGGCGGCGGCGGCGCGCTCCTGCTCGCGCTCGACGGCCGCCGCGGCGCGGGTCGCCTCGCCGCCGCCTCCCTCTTCCGCCATCTCCTCGTCTCCGTCGCTGTCTCCGTCGCCGCCGCCGTCGCCGCCCCCGCCGCTGCCGCCGACGCCCGCGGCCGGGGCCAGGTACTCCCTCGCGTGCGCCAGCGCCCCCTCCACGTCGCCCTGCCTGCACAGTTCGATCGCCCGCTGCTGCTGCAGCGCGAAGCCCAGGGCCGGCCGGCGGTCCAGAAGCGTCGCGTCGGCGTCGTTGATCGCGGCGAGCGCGGCGCCGACGTCGCCCTTGCTCAGGGCGGACCGCACCGCATGCCTGCCCGCTGCCGCGGAGAGGTCGGAGCAGGGCCTGGTTCCCGACTCCTCGGCGAAGGCCGCGGCGGCCTCGACGTAGCCCTGTTTTTTTTTTCGGGGGGGGGAGAGGTTGAGAGAGGAGAGAGGGGGACGAGAGAGGTTGACCCCGTGAGAGGTCGACCTCGAGGGGCCAGACGAGAGGGCGGAGAGCGAGAGAAACGAATGCGTCGTCGGACGGAAAAACCTCTTTTCGTCTTCCTCACCTCCGTCACCAAAAAGTCCATGACGATCGCATTCAGAGCAGCGGGAGCGACGCGCGCGGCCCTCAGCCTGGCGGCCCACTCGTCGCGCGAGATGGTGCGCTCGTCGAGGCCTCCGGCCTGCGTGGATAGGTTTTTTTTTTTTTTTTATTTATTGAGAGGTATGCGGCGACGTGAGCTCTCGCGTCTTCTTTCTCCTTCGGGGTTTTCTCGAAATAGATCTCGCTGCTCAGGAGAGGCGAGAGATATTCCGCATCTTTCTCTTGGTCTGAGGGAATACGCGGCAGGAGGCTCTCTTGAAGGCGAAACACGCGAACGATGAAGCAAATCTCGCCAGCATCGAATAATCATCGTCGTCTTCGTCGTCTCACGGCCAGCAGCGTGATGACCTTCTCTTTCCTTTCGCATCGTTCCTCGATAGCGCCCCTTCGAAGGACTCACCCCACCGCGGCCCATGTCTGTCTCTAGAGAGTTTCTAATGCGAGATAAAGCAAAAGAGAGGAGGGAAGAGAGCGAGAAGAGCTCACGAGAGGGACAGAGAGTTTTTTCTCTACAGAGCAAAAGTTTTTGAGGGAAAGTGAGAAGTGATTTTCAACCTCGGCCTTTTGAGAGGAAAAAATATTGGAAAAGAGGCGGCGCGTCGCCCCGTCGAGGAAGAGGACGAGAGAAAGGGAGAGTGTTCTGGACAAAAATGGTACATTTTTGATCTTGAGCCGGAAGTGAGGTGGTGGAGAGAGAGAATCTCACCGAAAACTTGGAGGAGAAAAGAAGAAAGACGGAGACTTTAAAAAATAATGCTTCTTGCTCTCTCAAAGAGCGCTTTCCGTTCTGTTATAATAAAGAAAAGACCAGGAGTTGCGATACAAACTGAGGGGGACAAGGCTCTTTTGACAAGGACGGCTCAACGGATGGTGTTGATGTGTGCGATTAAAGTGGAAAGAAAGGAACAGAGGAATCCGAAAGAGAGAAGAAGAGGAGGTGTTTCGGTTGGGGTAAAAAAAATCTCTCTCTCTTTTTTCTTTCTTAGTTCCGAGGTCTCTTGTAGCTGTCACCGCCGCCACCTTGGCCTCCGAAACCACCGCCTCCTCCTCCTCCTCCTCGCTGCTGTTTTTGTTTTCGTGATAAAGATTTGATCCGAAGAAGAAAAAGTGAGCATTGTTGTTTTGGGTTGTCGTCAAGAAGAGAAAAAAAGAAAGTGCGAAAGAAAAGAAGTGAAATGGGAAAAAATCTCAGGTTCTCAGTTGTATTGTCTCTCAGCGCCCACCACCCCCCCACATTGAGTCCGCGCGCGCACGCGCCCCGAAAGGACGCGAAACGAACGAAGAAACAATGGAGGGGGGGGGAGCACGTTCGGGAGTTTATTTGATATTTTGAAAAAAACATCTTTGATTTTCTCTATTTTTTAACTTTCTCTTGGGGAAAAAAAACCCTTTCCTCACCTGTCCTTGCTGGGGCCTCTTTCCCCCGACCGAGGGGGCCCCAATCGCGCCAAAGGCGTTGGCCCCGTGCGGCGGAGGGTCCTGCAGCGGCATATCGTAGCCTTGCTGTTGCTGGTGGTGGTGGTGCTGCTGGAACTGCTGATTCGGGTTTTGACGATTGGAGGAGAAGCGTTGCTGCTGCTGCTGGCCGTTGCCGCCTTGACTGGGGTCGAAGGTCCCTTGCCCTCCTCCTCCTGCTCCGAAGCCATAGTTTCCTTGCCCTCCTCCAAACTGCTGCTGGCTGCTGTTGTCGTTGCTGCTCTGAAAGCCTATTTGCTGCTGCTGCTGCTGAGGAGCAGGAAAGTAAGTGCCTTGGTGGAAGCTGCCGCCGCCGCCGCTCACGCCGCCGCCGCCGCCGCCGGCGCCAAAGGCCATCCCTCCCTGCTGTCCGGGGGCGAAGCCGCCGCCGCCGCCGCCGCCGCCGTCCCCGCTTCCCGTCAAATAGTCGGTTCCGTAGTAGCTCCCGGAGCCCGCGGCGCTGGCGACGAGACCGCCGCCACCGGCGGCGTATCCAGAAACGTCTCCTCCTCCTCCGCTTCCGCTTCCGCCGCCGCCAGAGGGAAAGCCACTCATCCCTCCGCCGCCGCCGCCAAAGGTCATTCCCTGCTGCTGCTGCCGAGGCAAGAAGGGCCTCTGTTGCTGCTGGTTCTGGTTCTGCTGGCTGAGCTGCTGCTGAAAGAGGAGCTGCTGCTGCCCTCCTCCTCCCCCGATGCCTCCTCCCGCTCCGACGCCTCCGACGCCGCCCATCAGCCCAGACAGCAGCTGCTGCTGCTGCTGCGCCAGCGCCGCGAACTGCGCCGCAGCGGCCTGGGCCGCTCGCAGCTGCTCCGCGAGCTCCGCCTCCCGCGCGGAGAAGGAGCTTTGGGGAGGAGGAAGGGCAGCAGCAGCGGTCGCCGCTGCTGCTGCTTGCTGCTGCGGAAGCATCGGCATCGGAGGCCGGCCTGCGCGCGCTGCTGCCTCGGCGATTGCGGCCGCGGCAGAGACGGCGGGCCCCCCGCCTTCGATTGCCCCGACTCCCAGAGGCATAATGCCGGACTGGAGAGGGGCCGGGTAAGAGGGGCTCCCAAAGTTCCCGGGTCCTCCTCCTCCTCCTCCCCCTCCTCGACCTCGACCGCCGCCGCCGCCGCCGCGGCCGCCACCGAAGGACTGAGGCATGACGTCTCCTCCTCCTCCTCCTCCGCGCCCTCGTCCGCGGCCGAAAGAAGGTTGCTGCTGCTGCTGATAGTGCTGCTGCTGCTGGAGCGGTTGCTGCTGCTGCTGCCCCGGCGGCTGCTGTCCCGGCTGCCGCTGCGGGCGCGAAGGACCCGAGGAAGAAGAAGGGCCGCCCAGACCCAGCCCCGCCCCCTCTTGCAGCTTCGCCGGATTCGCAAAGCTCACCAGCGACCCCGCCAGCGGGTGCGCCATCGGGGGCCTCTCCCCGGGGGCTGCTGCTCCTGCTCCTGCCCCCGCGGCTCGCCGCTGCTCGTTGTCCGCCGCGGCGGCCTCCGTCGCGGCCGACACCGCCCGCAGCGCCGCGTCGGCGTCGGCCGAGCGCGCAAACTCGACAAACGCAAAGTTCTTGGCCGCGCCCGTCTGCCGGTTCCTCGGCACGTGGCACTCGACGAGCGGGCCGTGCCTGCGCGTCAGCGTCGCCGTCAGCTTCGCCGGGTCGCGGAAGACGGGCCTCAGGTTCTGGAAGTAGAGCACGCGGGAGAAGAGCTGCGAGGGCAGGCGAGGGGAGGACCACTCTCCGTGCGTGAGCCTCGCCGGCAGCCACCTCTGCTGCTGCTGCTGCTGCTGCTGCCCTTGGCCCGGGTTCCCCTGCTGCTGCTGCATCTGCCTCGCCCGGGCCTCGCGCTCCCCGCCGTCGGGCCTCATCGACGCCTCAAGCTCGTCCAGGGACGCCTTGGCCCTCGCCGCGGCAGAGGGGACCGCGAACTCGACGAAGCAGTACCCCTTTGGTTTCGAGCCCCCGGCGGCGGCGCTCCTCGGCGCCAGGGCGCGGACGACGTCCCCGAACCGCGAGAAGTGCGCGTCGATCCCGCGTGGGTCGAGCCACTCCCGGGGGGCGTTGGCGACGAAGAGCTGGACCCTCGGGGCTGCGGCGGCGGCGGCGGCGGCGGCGGGGCCGAGAGCGGGGAAGACGAGCGCGTCGGCGAGCGTGCGGCCGTCGGGCAGCATCAGCGCCGCGTCGGAGGCGCAGGCCCGGAGCAGCGCCCTCGCCGCCGCCGAGGCCGCGGCGACCGTGTCGAGGGGCCCTTCTTCCTCGGCGCCGCCGCCGCCGCCGGAGGGGACGGGAGGGGCCGGAAGGCGGATGAAGACGGAGCGCGCGCCTTCTCCCCCTCCTCCTCCCCCGTCGCCGTCGTCGTCCTCGTCCGCGTGCGCCACCGAGACGCCCGCCGCGCTGGCCACCATCTCGCCCACGCGCGCCGCCGACACCTCCCTGGGCACGCCCCTGAATGCCAGCAGCGGGAGGGGGAGCCACGACTGCGGCAGCGTCGGCGCCAGGAGCTCGAACTCGTCGGGGCCCGTCGTCGGGCGGTAGGCGTCGATCTGTTGCTGCTGCGTCGCCGAGGTGTTCCGAGGGGGAGGGGGTGCCGCGTCGGACTGCCTCTGCTGTTCCCTCCTCTGCGGCTGCCTCTGCTGCCCCTGCCCCTGCTTCTGTTGCTGCCTCTGCTGCTGGCGGGAGGCGGCTGCTGCCTCGGCGCCGGGGGCACCCCTCGGCGCGGGCGGGCGGGGAGGCGACCTCGACCTCGAGCGCGACGGGCGCTGCGCGGCCTCGTCTTCTTCCTCCCCCTCCCGCCCTCGTTCTCCTCGCTGCTCCTCCGCGGCCAGGTCCTCTTCGCTCCTGGGCCTCCTGCGGCGCCTGTCGTCGTCAGCTCCCGCGTCTTCTGCTTCTCCCTCGCCGCCGTAAAAGTCGCTTTCTGGAGAGAGGCGGGGCTCCTCTTCCTGCTTTTTTTTTGTTTTTTGGATGGGAGGTCGGGTCGAGGTCGCGGAAAAAAAAAAAAGGTGAGAGAGAGCCGTCGAGAGGGAGGTCGCCCCATTTCCATTCGAAAGCCTCTCTCTCTCTCTCTAGTTTCTCTTTTCGAGTTTTGTCTCTTTCATCTCTCTCGACCTCGAGAGCTTCCCTTCTCGTGCTTCTCTGTGCACGAGAAGCGAAGGAGAGAAAACGGGAATGTCGAGCCAAGGGAGCCAGGAACCACGACGAGAAACAGACTGCAATCGTCACTTGCAAGCACGCTCAAGCCCCCGATCAAAACGGAGACGAAAAAACGCACCTGCTTCTCGCCGTCGCTCTCGTCAGCGGCACCTGCCCCGCGACGCGTACGCGGCGGCATCTCGCGGAAGAGAGGAGAAGAGAAGAGAAGGAGAGAATGAGAAGTAAGGAGGGAGAGAGTGAAAAGAAAGAGAGAGAGAGTCGAGGAATCTCTCCTCTTCCTTTTGATTTTTTTTTCTAGAGAATGAAGAAAATGCAACAAAAAAAACTCGATCCGAAAAAAACCTCGACGAAGAAAAACACACCACTCTCTCTCCCCCGCACTCACTCGCACCCCGCTCGTGCGTGCGCCTCCCCGCCCCCCCCTCCTCCCCCCTCCCCCCCCCCCTCTCTCTCTCTCAAAGCAAACAAAAAACGCTACGCGTTCCCTGCTCCCCCGGCTCCCTCCTCCTCCTCGTCGTCGTCGGGGTTCTCGAACAGGTAGTTGGCCGCGAGCGCCTCGTTCTTGTCGCAGGCGAGGAACGCCTCGACGGCGACGCCGCGCTCGAACCCGAGCGCCTCGAGCCTGCCGACGGCCTCGATCTCCTCCGCGGTCAGGCTGACGGCCACCATCCCCGGGGGGGCGCCGCCGCCGCCGCCCCCGGCTCCCCCCCCCCCCGCCGCCCCGAGCGAGGCGGCGAGCTGCTCGGCGAGGCCCCCGGCCACGCCGCCGCCGCCGCCGCCGGCGACGGGCTCGTTGACCAGCCGCAGGAACTCGCCCTGGTGCTCGTTGATCAGCGCGAGCAGGTCCGGCTGCGCGCGCCCCAGCTCGGCAAGCATCGGCTCGAGCACCTGCGGGTTGGCCTGCACGATCGAGCGCAGCGCGTTGAACTGCGGGTTGCTGCGCAGGAAGTCGAGCGGGCCCGCTCCCGCCCCGCCGGCCGCGCCCGCTGCTGCTCCTCCCGCCGCCGCCGCCGCTCCGGGGGGCGCGAAGAGGTCCAGGGGCTGGGCGTTGGGGCCGGCTGGTGCTGCTGCTGCTGCTGCAGCGGGAGCAGCGCCGCCGGCAGCGGCGGGGGCAGGGGCAGCGGGGGCGACGTCGGCCTCGGGCGGGACGCCGCTCATGAGGTACTCGACTGCCCTCTCCGGGTTGTTGAACGCGGCTCGCATCGCGCGCTGGACCTCGGCGCGCTCGAAGCCCATCTCGCAGATCTGTGTGATTCGAGAGGGAGGGGGGGGGGGTTGAAGGAAAGAGAGAGAGAAAGGAAGAAAGGGGAGGAGAGGGCGAGCGAAGCGAGTGAGAAAAAAAAAGAGCATGAGAGAAGGAAAAAAAAAAGAGTTGTAAAAAACACTGTTCTCTTTTTCTTTCTGCTCCTACTCACCATCGTGATGCTCTGCTCCAGCGCGTCCCCGGTCATCAGCTGTGACGCCGTGTTGGTGTAGGCGTCGCCGGTGGCTGCGGTGGCAGGCGCCGCTCCTCCCTCGGCTGCGGCGGCGGGAGCGGCAGCGGCCGCAGCGGCGGGAGCGGCAGCGGCCGCAGCGACGGGAGCGGCAGCAGCGGCGGGCTCGGCAGCCACGGCAGAGGGCTCGCCGCTCGCTCCCGCTCCCGCTCCCGCTGTTGCTTCTGCTGCCGGCTTGGGCTCTTCCTTCTTCTTGGCGGCGGGCTGTATTGGTTGAAGCGAGGAAGAAGAGTCGAAGGGGATGAGAACGGGAAAGAAGGAGAGGGAGACAAGCCCGCAGAGGCAGAGCAGCGAGCAGCGAGAGAAGGAAAAGAGCACGGGCTCTCTCGTTAAAAAATATTTACCTTGGTCATCAGCACCAGGAAGCTCGCGTCGCCGAAGCCGACACCGCCAAGGGTGTCCTCATCCTTGAGGATCTGTTTTTGTCGGTGAGTTGGGGCGGAGCGGAGAGAGAAAAGGTCGAGGTTGAGAAGAGTGTCCAGGGCCCCGAACCCCATCGCGCAGAGAGATGGCTGTTGTTTTTGAATGGACCCCTCTCTCTCTCTGACTCTTCTCTCGTCCTCCTCCTGTCTTTTATTTTTTACCTTTCCCTGGTGGATGACAATCAGTGTGTCCGCCGTGAGCTCGGGCCTGGCCGCCTCGATGAGCGAGCGGACGGCGGAGACCTGTTGAAAAAAGTGAGTGGGAGGTGAGAGGAGAGAGGTGTTGGGATTCGATCGACGGGCGCGGGGGGGTGCGACAATCAAAACTCCGATCTCTCTCTTCTTCCCTTTCCAAACTCCCGAACACCGATGACGACGCACCGACGTCGACGGCTCTGCGGCGACGTCAAACGACGCGCCCGTGACGGTCTTGCAGGTGACCTTCATCGGGTCTCTCTGTATTTTTTGGGGTGGGAAGCAAAAAGAGAGGGAGGAGGAAAAATCGTCGTTGTGTTTGACGACGAGGGCGAGGGACTTTCGACGCCGATGCTGCTGGACAATGGTTCTCGCTCATTTTTTCAATCTTGCTCTAATAGAACAGACTCTTCTTCTCGATTCCGGGTTTGTTCGTTTCTTTTTCTTCTATCTCTTCGCGATGGTTGCGAGCGATAAATCGCAATCGACCAGCAAGAACCCGCTCGTCTCTTCTCTGGTCGCCCTCGCGGAATCGAAGGGAGGGAACGAGAGCGACGCGGCGGAGAGGTTCAATGCCGCGGTCGCGGGCTCGCTCGCCGATCCTTCGACCTCGACCTCTTCGTTGACCTCTGCTGCTGCCGACGACCCCGCCTTTCTCGAGGCCGCGCGGCGCCTCCTCCTCCTCCGTCCGAGCAGCGGCAGCGAAGACGAAAGCAGCGAAGCCCTGCTCTCCGCGGTGGCGTCGTGGCTCCGAAGCAGCAGCTGCTCTTCTCCGGCCTCCTGCTTCCGCGTCGCCGCCGCCCTGGGCCCGGCGGTCGCCGCGGCCGCCTCCGCCGCCGCGGGGAGCAGCCTCGGGGAGCTGCGGGGCGCGCTCAGGGCCGCGTCCGCGGCCTATGCCGTCGCGGTGCGAGCAGGAGGAGTTCACGGCGGCGGAGGAGGGAGCGCGGGGGCAGAGGCGGAGGCTGAGGCTCCGGCTGCCGCCGTCCCTTCCGCTGCCCTCCTTCCTCCCCTCGCTCTCTCCCCCCTGCGCCGCCCGCACTCCCCGGCGCCGAGCCTGCCGCCACCGCCGCCTGTGGAGCAGGTCCTCGCCCTCGGGAGCCCCTACCACACTCCGAAGAGATCCCCGGGGAAGTTTGCGCCCTTCGAGCAGCAGCAGCAGCAGCAGCTCCCTGCGAAGGGGGAGGAGGCGCGCGGCTCGAGGCCCGAGGCCGAGGCCCTCGTTGACGCCGCCGCCGCCGCCGCCTTCGACTCCGCCTCCGACGCCTCCGAATCCTTCGACGACGACGAGCTCGTCGCTGCCCCCCTGGCGCTCTTCGCGCTGTGGGCCCCGCGCCTCTCCGAAGCCGCGCAGGTCGAGGCCGCGAGGTGCACGCTCTCCGCGGTCAGCAGGGGGTGCCCGTGGATGCGGGAGGAGATCGGAGGCGGAGGGGGAGGAGGGGGGGCGGGAGCGGAGGAGCAGCGGGAGGAGGAGGAGGCGGGAGCCGGCCGCGGCTCCAGGGGCCGCTGGCCGGCGGCGGCGGCGTCCGCGGCGGCGCGGTCGCTGGCGCACTCGAGGCTCCGCGGGCCCCGGGCCCGGGCCGCGGCGGCGCTGGCGGCCGCCGCGCTGCACGCCCGCGCCGCGAGGGAGCTCGACGCGGCCGGGCTGATCAGCGCCAGAGCCGCGGTCGCGGTGCTGCAGAGTTGAAGAACTGTAAGATGTTCTCTTCAGAGACGGGGTCGAGAGAGGATGAAGGGAGAAAAAACAGGCGGAAGCAACAAATCACTCTCTCTCCCCTTTCTTTCCTTTCTCCAAGCGCGCCTGCCTTCTTTTCCTCTTTTTTCCGTCTCTCTTTCCGCTGATCGCCTGCGCCAAACAGAGCTCGGATCAACGGCGAAGAGAGAAAGGGGGATTGAGAGGAGCAGACTCCTTTTCTTGAAAGGAAAAGAGAGGAGGCACCGGGGTCGACTGAGGAGAGGCATTTGGCGAAGAGAGAGAGCACCCATCGATTGACTCTCTCTCTTTCTCTCTGCTCTCTTTACTCGCTCTCCACACGTTCTTCTCCTTGCCAAGAGCATCATCATGGACTGCAGCTGCAACTGCTTCGGCATCGCCGCGGCGTCCAAGGTACGACCGAGACAAGAGGAGAGAGAGAGAAAGAGAGAGAGAGAAGCGGAAAAGAAGAGAAGAGTCGGTGCTCTTTGCTCTCCTCGATCGACAAAACCAAAAAAAACGTCCTCGACCCCTCTTCCCTCCCCCCGACCCTCCGCCCAAAACCCAACCCAAACCCACAACCCCCAAACAGGTCCCAGTCAAGCGCTACAACACCCTCGTCCCGGACATCTTCCCCGTCGCCCCTCCGCCGGCCGGCCGCTCCCCGGACGCCGCGGCCAAGAGGAAGATCTCCAAGCTCGTCGAGTACCTCGCCTGCAACGCGCACCGCGTGCCCAAGGCGTCGAGGCGCCTCGCGCGCAAGGCCCTGGCCGAGGCGTTCCGCACCGAGGGGCGGGGGCTGCGCGGCGGCGGCGGAGGCAGGGTCCCCGCCCCTCGCCTGGGGTACGTCGAGCTGGCCGCGGCGGCCTACGGCCAGCTGCTCGCGAGGCTGCCCAGGGCCGACGCGGCGCTGCTCGCGCGCGAGCTGGTCGTGGGCCCCCCCGTCCGCGGCGGGGGGCCCCCGCCCGCGGGGCCCTTCCCCGCCGCGGGATCGGGCTTCGCGGGGACCGGGCCGCCGGCGTGCGGTCCGGCGAGGCCCGGGCCGCACGCCTTCTCCGTGATCGGGGCCCTGGTGCGGTGCCGAGGCGGCGGCGGCGGCGGCGGCGGCCGCGGCGGGGAGAGGGCCGGCGGCCGGCGCAGCACGGGCGGGGCCGCCGCCGCCTCGCCCGCCGGCCCCGCCGCCCCGCTGGCCGAGCTCGGCGCGCGGCTCCTGGCCCAGTTCCTCGCGGCCCAGGGCGACGCCGACCACGCCGCGGCCGTGGAGGCGATCATGGAGGACGTCTGCCGGCTCGCGACCGAGGCGCCGAGCTCCGCCCCTGCGGCCTCGGCTGCCAGCGGCGACGGGAACGGGAACGCCGCCGCCGCCGCGGCCGCCGCCGCCTCTTCCTCTCCCTCCGCCCTCCTCGAGGCCGGCGCCGCGGCGGCCAGGCGCGACGCCGCCCGCGCCGCGGCCCTGCAGGCGATGCGGGAGTACGTGCGCTTCAGCGTCAGGGCGTCCCGCGTGCCGCGGGCGCTGGCCGCCGTCGCCGGCGCGGCGCTCGACGTCGCCTCCGAGGCGCCCGTCGAGGTTTTCGCCCCTTCCGGTCCTCCCCCTCCCGTCGCCGGGGACGCCTCCGTCGCCGCCCGGACGCCCGCGGCCGTCGCGCAGGCGCTGCTCGTCGACCTCCTCGCGATGACCCGGGAGACGGCGGACGGCACCCGCGTCGCCGCGTGCCTGTTGTCTCACGTCGACGCGCGCGGGGCCTGGCTTGACGACGGCGGCGACGGCGGCGGCGGCGGCGGCGGCGAGGCGCGAGGAGACGGGAACGCCGAGAGCCGCGGAAGCGAGGACACTGCGAGCGTCGCCGCCGTCGGCGTCGCCGGCGGCTCTTCGTTTCCTCCTCGTTCGTCGCCCTTCGCGGCTCGCAGGCGGAGGTCGGCGGCGATCCGCGCCGCGCTGCGCTCGGCCATCGAAGAGGCCGCGACGACGGGCCCGCAGCGGTACGTCGTGTTCTCGGAGCTCGTGAGGCACGCGGCGCGCGGGAGCAGCAGCGGCAGCTCGAGCGGGCAGCAGCAGCAGCAGCGAGCGGCGAGGATGGCGACGACGCCGCCCTCTTCGCCGCAGCCTCCGCTCCCCGCCTCCGTCCCCTCCCCGGCCTCGTCGCCGCCCTACCTGCCCCCAATGGGCCTCATCAAGACGAAGGCAGCTCCTCCTCCCTCGCCGTCCTCTCGGGCCGCCGGGGGGAACGCCGCCGCCGCCGCGCCGGCAACGCCGGCGACGCCGGCGAGGAGGACGGTTTCTGGGCTCCCCGCTCCCCCGCCCTCCTCGGACCCTCCCTCCGCCGCTCGTCCTCCTCCCCTGTCGTGGCGGGCCCGCGCGGCCGTTCTCGCCTCGGCCGAGGTCCAGGGGCGCACCTTGGGCCCGGCCCTGGCCTCCCCGGCCCTGGCGCTGCTGCTGAGGGAGCTCCCCGCGGCGATGGCGGACGAGGAGGAAGCGGCGGCGGCGGCGGCTGCTGCCGCCGCCGCTTCCTCCTCCGCGGCGGCCGCCCCTTCCCCTCCCCCGACCTCCTCCGCGTCCCCCCTCCCGTTCTCCTCGGCCTGCCAGCTGCTCTGCGGCGCC
>Ga0315287_10000635_pt1 | contig 30892 bp, 17 predicted proteins | sample YL17G11_0_MG_FD_205037 | JGI IMG/M metagenome (GOLD analysis project Ga0315287, IMG submission 205037) | Sediment microbial communities from Yellowstone Lake, YNP, Wyoming, USA - YL17G11_0 | ecosystem: Environmental > Aquatic > Freshwater > Lake > Sediment | place: USA: Wyoming | collected...
CCGCCGCGATGGGCCGCTTCGGCTCGGGCTGGGCGTGGCTGGTGATGGACGGCGCGGGCCTCAAGATCGAGAGCACCCCGAACCAGGACAACCCGCTGATGGAGGGCAGGACCGCCCTCCTCGTCCTCGACGTGTGGGAGCACGCGTACTACCTCAAGTACCAGAACCGGCGGGCGGACTACGTCGCCGCGTGGTGGAACGTGGTGCGGTGGGACGTTGTGGCGGAGGGATACGAGAAGGTGATGGGTGATAGGTGATGGGTGCTCGGCTCCCCGGGCTCCGTTGACGGCTCCGGCGCGACCCCGGTAGCTTTCATGGTTGTCGGGCCCTGGTGGTGAAACTGGTAGACACGCCGTCTTGAGGGGGCGGTGGCGAAAGTCGTGCCGGTTCGAATCCGGCCCAGGGCACTTCCCTCAGCCACCGTAGCTCAGTGGTAGAGCTCTCGATTCGTAATCGAGTGGTCGTCGGTTCAAGTCCGACCGGTGGCTCTGGCAGGACAACGACTTACGCGTCACCCCGAAACGCCTGTTGTCGGTTTCGGAGTCGGAACAGCCCTCCCGTCCAGCCGCTGGGCGATGCTGAACATCCGCTTCGCTCGCACTTTCAGGTACTTCTTGGCTTGACGCATGTCGGTGTCTCCGATGAACTGGAGAGCCGCCGTCGCGTCGTCGGTTTCGTCCCAGACGTCCCCGGCGACCATCTTCCGCAAGCCGTGTGACGCCCTCAATGGGCGGTGGATTACGCCAGCACGGTCCTCCGCGTTCCGGAGCGCGTCTAAGAATCCCTGCACCGTGTAGGGTGCATCCTCCCGGTCGTAGCGGCGGGAGCGCCTTCGCGGACGATAGAACACCCAGGGTCCATCGTAGCCGTCGCGCTCGCGCCAGCCCTTGGCGGTCAGCAAGGCACTGACGGTTCCATCTCGGATTGGCTGGGTCCACTCATTCCCCAGCTTGTCCCACTCAGCGCGCCAGATCAGCTGATCGTCCTCTACGTCGCGCCACTGGAGGTGCAGCGCAGCGTTGATGCGAACTCCCTGGTGGCCGAGCAGCATCATCACGACCCAAGGCCGCCAGGTCCTGGAGGGTCTTTGGGGGGTGCGAGGGCGATCGTGCGGTGGCGGGGCATCCTGAGTGGTTCTGGGGCCAGCCATTTGGGGCTGGGCTCGGGTACGGCCTCCTGAGTTGGCCCACGCCTCGTGGTTCCCCTGCGCCGACGTTGACCACATGTTGGCCCCAGTCAGTTCCTTCAGTCCATACCACCCCCGTGGTCACACCCCCCCGTGCACATTGACGTGCATCTAGCGCCCGCCTCATAGGTTGCGGGCGGGTCGTTTTCGCGATACTAAGCATGGTTCGGCGCTGGTCCACATCTCCCTCGAACGCCTTGTGCAGCACCGCCACCACGGGAGCCAGTGTATGCCGAAGGCCGACCGTCCCTTCTTCAAGGCGAGCATCGAAGACCTCGAGAAGCTGCTGGCTGAGCGTGCGTGGGATCGGTTCACTCTCGCGCGCCTTCGTGACGAGCTCAAGCATCGCGGCACTGACCGGGCCAAGCAGGCGCTTCGCGAGGTCGAGGGGCTGCTGTCTGGTAAGGTACCGATGCCGCCGAAGCCACCTGGTGCGGATTCGGTAGGCAACCAGATGGATCTCCTGGACGGCTGATGCGACAGCGGCTTGCCGCCCTCGGCAGGCCCCGAAGATGCCGCCCCCACTGTCACACCCCGTGCGCACGATGACGCCAGTCTGACGCCTGCACAATAGGTTGCGGGCTGGCTGTTTTCGCGATACCTAAGCTGTTCATAGCGGTCCGAATGTCTCGCTGGAACGAATGTACTGGAGCAGCGCCCGACCATGGACGTCTTTGACCTTCGCAGCCGGCTTGTCGAGGACTACGCGCGCTACACGCGCAGCTTCATCAAGATCGCGGACCCGCGCATCAACGCGAAGGTCGAGGGCGCACTGGACGACGGTGCGTTGTGGCCCGAGCCGATGCTGCAGCTCAACCCGACGTTCCTGGGCGGTGGGACGATTGACGCCCTGGTGGCGGACGGCACGCTGCACCAGGAATGCGCAAAGATATTTCGCATTGACAAGACCGATACCGACTTCACCGGCAAGCAACTCCCCCTCTACAAGCATCAGACGGAGGCCATTCGCAAGGCGAAGGAGGGGAAGTCGTACGTCCTGACCAGCGGCACCGGCTCGGGCAAGAGCATGGCCTACATCGTCCCGATCGTGGACCATGTTCTGCGGCGGGGATCCGGCCAGGGTATCCAGGCCATCGTGGTCTACCCGATGAACGCTCTCGCGAACAGTCAGGACGACGAGTTGCGGAAGTTCCTGGAGCGGGGGTACCCCGCGGGTCAGCCACCGGTACGGTTCGCACGCTTCACGGGCCAGGAGAAAGGCCAGGAGCGCGAGGCGATTCGCACCAACCCTCCCGACATCCTCCTCACCAACTACGTGATGCTCGAACTGCTCCTCACGCGTGTTGAGGACCGCGCGCTCGTGAGGGCGGCCCAGAACCTCCAGTTCCTTGTCTTCGATGAGCTGCATACCTATCGCGGCCGCCAGGGGGCCGACGTGGCGATGCTCATTCGCCGCTGCCGGCTCGCGTTCGGCGGACGGGACATCATCTGCGTCGGAACCTCGGCCACGATGGCCAGTGCGGGCACGGTGGAGGACCAGAAACGCACGGTTGCCGATGTCGCGCGGACGCTGTTCGGGACCGACATCGGGCCGTCGCAGGTCATCGGCGAGACGCTCGAGCGGGCTACACCGGACCTGCAGTGGCCAGACCCCTCCGTGGTGAGTGCGCTCGCAGAGACCGTCAAGGCCGGTGGGCCGGTTCCAGCGGACTACGAATCCTTCCGGGCCAATCCGTTGGCGTCCTGGATCGAATCGACGTTTGGGGTGCAGCCGGAACCCGGCACCAACCACCTCGTGCGGCAGCCACCGCGCCGACTCAAGGGGGAGGGGAGTGCCGCCGCAGAGCTGGCGACGCTCACGAACACCGATGCGCGACAGTGCTACGAGGTGCTGCGCTCGTTCCTGATGCGAGGTTCAGAACTCCGCCGAAGCACGTCAAGCCGGTTCCCCATCTTCGCATTCCGGCTCCACCAGTTCTTCACACGCGGCGACACGGTCTGGGCGACGATCGAGTCCGAGGCTGATCGGCACCTCGAGCTATCGAAGCTCGGCGCGAAGCCCGGTGAGCCCGAAAAGCTCCTGTATCCGCTGGTGTTCTGCAGGCAGTGTGGCACGACCTACTATCGGGTGGCGCTCGAGTCTGGGCGGTTGACACCTCGGGAGGACCGGCGCGAAGAGAACGGCGAGGAGCGCCAGGATGCCTACCTATACGTCTCCGAGGCGGCCCCGTGGCCGAGAGGGCCTGGCTCGGACCTCTTGGGACGGCTGCCCGATGCTCTGAAGGAGACCACGAAGAACGGTGAGGAGCGCGTCAGACCCGATGCGCGAAGGGACGTGCCGAGGTCGGAGTTCGTGGATGCCTCCGGCAACCTCGTATCGGAAGGCTCCGGCATCCCTGCGGCCCTCATACTCGGCAATTTCCTGTTCTGCCTGAACCCTGCCTGTCGCGTCACCCACACACGCACGCAGCGTTCAGAGCGCGCCAAGCTGCTGACCCTGGGCGTGGACAACCGCAGCACGGCGACAACGGTGCTCGCTGTACGCGCGCTGATCGAGTTGCAGGCGGACACCAGTCTGGACAAGGAAGCGCGCAAACTCCTCAGCTTCACCGATAACCGCCAGGATGCGTCCCTCCAGGCGGGTCACTTCAATGACTTTACGCAGGTCGCGCTGTTGAGGTCTGCCCTCTTCAAGGCGGCACAGGCGGCTGGTTCCGCCGGGCTTGGGCACGGCGAACTGTCCCGCCGGGTCTTCGAGGCGATGTCCCTCCCGTTCGACGACTATGCGGCGGACCCCGAGGTGCGTGGCCCTGCACGAGTGGCGACGGATGACGCCCTGCGGCGGGTTATCGACTACTACCTGTACCGGGATCTCAAGCGCGGTTGGCGACTGACCGCCCCAGGACTCGAAGACTGCGGCCTGATCCGCTTCGACTACGCGGGGCTCGCGGGGGCCGATGGGCTCCTTGCCGAAACCGAACTATGGGAGCGGGGACTCACGGTGCGCATCGAGGGGCGCACCGAGGATTTCGTAGAGACGCCTGCTGCCCTCCGCGCCTGCCCTGGCGCGCTGCGCGAGGAGCTGGTGCGCACGCTGCTGGATGTGGTTCTGCGGCGGAATCTGGCCGTCAAAGTAGACGTGTTGGATCCGCAGAAGCAGATGGACTTTGTCGAGCAGACGAATCCACGCCTCCTCGAGGGCACCGTATGGTATCTCGAAGACGCCAGGGACCTGACGAAGTCCGCGGTGGCGTATCCGGGTACAGGTCCCCAACAACGACGCGACCCGAATGCGCTCTACGTGTCCTCGTATGGCGGGTTCGGCCGCTACGTGCGCCCCAAGCTCTCCCCGCACATCCCCGCCGGCAGCCCGTTCGGTCGGGACGAGGTAGACGCCGTCATTCGGTTCCTATTCCTCGCGCTCAAGCGTTACGGCGTCGTGGAACAGGTGAGGAGTGGCGGGGTGCCAGGCTACCAGGTCAATCACGACGCCCTCCGGTGGATCGCCGGGGACGGCCAGGACCGCCCTGTGGACCGGACGCGGCTGCTGGACGAAGGCGAGATCGCGGCGGAGGTCAACAAGTACTTCGTCGAGTGCTACCGCCGTTTCGTGGACCTCAAGTGCGTCCTCGAGGCGCGCGAACACACGGCGCAGGTCGCCTCCGAAGACCGCGAGGATAGGGAGGACCGCTTTCGCACAGCGGCGTTGCCACTGCTGTTCTGCTCGCCCACGATGGAGCTGGGCGTGGACATCGCGCAGCTCAATGTCGTGAACCTGCGCAACGTGCCGCCGACGCCTGCCAACTACGCGCAGCGGAGTGGCCGGGCCGGACGCGGCGGGCAGCCGGCGCTGGTCTACACGTACTGCGCGGGCCGTAGCCCGCACGACCAGTACTACTTCCGCCAACCCGCCCAGATGGTTGCAGGAGTGGTGGCCCCTTCCCGCATCGACCTCCGCAACCGGGACCTGATCCGATCCCACGTCCACGCTGTGTGGCTGGAGATGGCGAAGCCCGACCTCGGCCGGACGCTGATGTCAGTGATTGACGCGCAGCACGAGGACGGCAAGATCCATTTGCCGGTCAAAGACCAACTGGTGCGAGAACTCCGAAGCCCGGCACACCGTGCGGCGGCGCTGGCACGTACGTCGCAGTTGTTGGATAGCATTCGTGACACGCTCCAGAGCGCCGGATGGTACACGGAGAACTGGGCGAAAGAGGTGCTCGACGGCGTTGAACTGAGTTTCGATCGGGCCTGCGATCGTTGGCGGGAACTGTACCGGGCTGCGTTTCGCCAGCGTGAATTGCACCACAAGATCATTGGTGACCGCAATCGGCCAGATGAGGAGCGGCGACACTCACGCCAACTCCGAGCCCAGGCCGAGAGCCAGATTCAAATCCTCACCGAAGCCGCCGGGATCTATGAAGGCGACTTCTACTCGTATCGGTACTTCGCTTCGGAGGGATTCCTTCCCGGCTACAACTTCCCACGCCTTCCCCTCTCCGCCTACGTTCCGGGGCGGCGTGGACGCAAGGGTCGGAATGAGTACGTCTCGAGGCCGAGGTTCTTGGCCATCTCGGAGTTTGGCCCGCGCATGCTCATCTATCACGAGGGTGCGCGTTACCGGGTCTACAAGGTCAATCTCGACTTCGGCACAGACGACATCGAGGGTTCGCATTCACTGGTAACAGCGACCATGAAGCGTTGCGCTTGCTGTGGATACGCGCATCTCGAAGGGGACAGTGGTTTGTCCGAGATCTGCGAACGCTGCGGTGCCGCCCTCGAGATCGCGTCGGTGATCCCCGACCTCGTGCTCATGCAGAACGTGAGTCTCAAGCTCGCGCAGCGCATCACGTGCGACGAGGAGGAGCGGCAACGGTACGGGTATCGGCTAGACGCGGCCTACCGATTCCCGGCCGTAGGCGGGAAGCTCGATCGGAAGGATGCCGAAGTGCTGGTGGATGGCGCGACCGTGATGCGGCTGAGCTATGGCGACTCGACAAGGCTCTACCGTATCAACCGCGGCTGGGCAAACCAGAAGCCAGGCCAGCAGCCCGGCTTCCTGCTCGACCTGGAGCGAGGCTACTGGGCCAAGAACGCCGCGGACGCCGAGGATCCGGACGACCCGGCGGCGGGACGCCAGGTGCGCGTGGTGCCGTACGTGACGGACACGAAGAACGCCCTCGTGGTCCACGTCGAACCGCCACGGGCCGTCCCCGAAATGGCCTGCCTCCAGGCCGCCCTCAAAGCGGCGATCCAGCAGCAATACCAACTGGAGCCTCGGGAGCTGGCCTGCGAGGCGATGCCGGGACGAGCCGACCGCACCGAGATCCTTTTCTATGAAGCCTCGGAGGGCGGGGCAGGAGTGCTGCGGCAGCTGGTCGATGACCCGACGGCAGTCCCCGCGCTCGCCCGCAAAGCGCTGGAGATCTGTCACTTCGACCCGGACACCCTGGAGGACAAGGGCGCTGAGGCCTGTGGCAAGGCCTGCTACAACTGCCTGCTCGATTACGGGAACCAGCCCGACCACCTGCTGCTCGACCGCTTCCTCGTCCGGAGCCTGCTGGCGGAGCTGGCCCGTGCCGAGTGCCGTCCGGCCGGAGGGATGGGGTCCCGAGGCGAGCGGATGGTAGCCCTGCGTCGCGCGTCCGAGAGCACCCTTGAGAAGCGCTGGCTCGACCACCTGGACCGGCTTGTCCTGAACCCGCCCAGCGACGCCCAGCACCGGATTGAGGCGTGCTCGACGCGCCCAGACTTCTTCTACCGCGAGCACAACGCCGCGATCTACGTGGATGGCCCCCCGCATGATGAGCGTGACGCGATACGGGCGGATGAGGAGATCACGCGCAAGCTGATGGAGGCTGGGTACGTCGTCATTCGCTTCCATCACAGCGCGGACTGGGACGCCATCTTCCGCAAGCACCCCGACATCTTCGGAGTGGTGCGGCAATGAGCACGGCCACGCTGTCGAAGCCCGGCACGCTCATACGGGCCCGCGGTCGCGAATGGGTGGTCCTGCCCGAGTCTACGGACGAGTTGTTGATGGCCCGGCCGCTGGGCGGGCTCGACGAGGAGACGGTCGGTATCCTCACGGCCGTAGAACCGGTCGAGTCCGCGGCGTTCTCACTACCCACCGCCCAGGACGTCGGCGATTTCGGCTCCGGTCGGCTGCTGCGTGAAGCGGCTCGAATCTCCACACGTGCGGCTGCTGGCCCATTCCGGAGCTTCGCCCGGATCAACGTGGAGCCTCGGCCCTACCAGCTTGTGCCGCTGATGATGGCCCTGCGTCTTGACCCGGTGCGTCTCCTCATCGCCGACGACGTGGGCATCGGGAAGACGATCGAGGCTGGGCTCGTCGCACGGGAACTCCTGGACCGGGGAGAGATCCAGCGCCTCACGGTCCTATGCCCACCGCACCTCGCCGAGCAGTGGCAGAAGGAACTCGCCGAGAAGTTCCACATCGACGCGGAACTCGTGCTGAGCGGCACCATCCAGCGGATCGAGCGAGACCTGCCGATCGGGGTGTCGGTCTTCGACCGGCATCGGTTCACCATCGTCTCGACGGACTTCATCAAGAGCGACCGGCGGGCGGCGGACTTCGAGCTGAAGTGCCCGGAGTTCGTGATCGTGGACGAGGCGCACAGCTGCGCCCTCGCCGGGGGGATTGGTCGCGGCCGGCAGCAGCGGTTCGCACTCGTCCAGCGCATCGCCTCGCGCCCCGACCGCCACATTGTGCTGGTCACAGCGACGCCTCACAGCGGGAACGAGCAGGCGTTCCGCTCCCTGCTGAGCCTCCTCGATGAAGGCTTCTCCGACCTCCCCGCCGACATTGCCAAGGAGGAACGCGACACGCTGCGGCGGAAACTCGCGAGCCACCTGGTGCAGCGGCGGCGCGCCGACATCCGGCACTACCTCGAGACCGATACGGCGTTTCCGGAGCGGAAGGACAAGGAGGAGACGTACACGCTCGGGAAGGAGTACCGCGCTCTTTTCGATGACATCGTGAAGTTCGTGCGCGAGTTCATCTCCGAGGGCGACGGGGACCGGCGTCGGCAGCGCGTGCGCTACTGGTCGGCCTTGGCGCTGCTCCGGTGTGTGTCGTCGAGTCCGGCTGCCGCGGCCGCGACGCTGCGCAACCGAGCCGCAGCGGATACTGCCATTGAGGGCGAGGAGGACGAAGTCGGCCGCCGCACGGTCCTCGACCAGGACGACGTGGACGACGTGCTAGCCGTCGACTTCGCGCCCGGTGCCAACTCGGAAGGGGAGGCCGAGGCCACGCGTCGCAGATTGCTGGCGTTCGCGAAGCGGGCCGATGCGCTGGTTGGGGAACCCGACTTGAAGTTACAGGGAGCCGTGCGGATTGTGCGGTCGCTGCTGTCTGACGGGTTCCGTCCAGTTGTGTTCTGCCGGTTCATCGACACCGCGCGGTATGTGGCAGACCAGCTTCGAGAGATGCTCCCCAAGGGGCATCGCGTCGAGTGCGTGGACGGTAACCTGCCTCCCACGGAGCGGGAGTCACGGATCCAGGCGCTGATGGAGGAGAAGGGGAGGTACGTGCTGGTGTGCACGGATTGTCTGTCAGAGGGCGTCAACCTTCAGCAAGGGTTCGACGCTGTGCTGCATTACGATCTCAGTTGGAATCCCACCCGACATGAGCAGCGGGAGGGGCGGGTGGATCGCTTCGGGCAGGAGAAGGCCGAGGTCCGGGTGGTCACGTACTACGGCAAGGACAACCCGATTGACGGCGTAATCCTCGACGTCCTCATCCGCAAGCACAAGAACATCAAGAGCACCCTGGGCGTGACGGTGGCCGTGCCGGGTTCGAGCGAGCAGATCGCCGAGACGCTTTTCGAGGGAGCGCTCTTCCGTGGAATGACGGCTGGCGGGCACACGCAGCTCACGATCGACTTCGGCGAGTTGGACCAGAAGAAGGTCAAGGAGTTCCACGGCGAGTGGGAGAACGCCCGCGACCGTGAGAAGGCCAGTCGCTCCCGCTTTGCTCAGCACGCACTCGACAAGGAAGTCGTCGCGGCCGAGCTGCAGAGCGTCCGGGATGCCATCGGCCGTGGCGAAGATGTGGCGGCGTTCGTGCGCCTAGTCCTTCAGGCGGCGAAGGTGCAGGTCGAGGAGCGCACGCCGTCGTTCCGTGTGCACCTGAGCCCGGAGACCCCTCGTGCTCTCCGGCAGGCCGTGGGCCGCGACGAGTCCTTCACGGGCCGGTTCGACTTGCCGGTGGAGGAGGGCGAGGTGTACCTGGGACGGACGAGTCCCATCGTCGAGGGGCTCGCAGGCTGGACGCTAGACCAGGCACTCGACCCCGTCGCGCGGGACGCGCGCCCGGTCGCCAGCCGCTGTGGCGTGGCTTCAACGTCTGCCGTCAAGGTCAGGACGACCCTCGTTGTAGCCCGGTTCCGGTACCACCTGCGGCAGGGCACATCGGGTGACACCATCCTCTGCGAGGAGATCGTGCCGCTGGCGTGCACAGGGGGAGGCGGTACGCTGCAGTGGCTGGGGGCCGAGGAGGCGGAGCGGCTGCTTGGTGCGAAACCGGAGCACAACCTCGGCCAGACGGCCATCGAACAGCAGGTGAGCCTGCTGGTCGATTCGCTGGGAGCCATTCAGGAGGGGTTGAGCGCCGTGGCGCGCCCCCGCGCTGAAGCGCAGCTCGATGCCCACAAGCGTGTTCGCGAGGCCCTCCGCACCAAGGGCCGCGTCAGCATCGAGCCGGTACTTCCTGTGGACGTGCTCGGGGCGTACGTCCTCTTGCCGAGGCCGTGAGCCCAATGACACGCCGGACGAGCGACTTCCAGACGATCCGATCCGAGGGTGGACTGCTGCCACAGGACCTGCTGCGCCGTGTCATAGAGCCCAAGGAGTCGTTGCCGGGTGCTGCACCAGCGGATTACGGGCTGCCGCCTGGAGAGCGGCTTGGCGAGGCCATCACGCAGTCGTGGAACAGGCTGACCCGGCACTGGGCGGAATTCCGAGCTGGCGCTGCACGGCTCGGACCCGATGAGGCAGGAACCGGCCTCACGAACGACAAGTGGAGCTTGCCTCTGCTTCGGGAACTCGGCTTCGGCCTGCTCCCGACGAGTCTCGCCCCGGAGGTCAACGGGCGAACCTACGCGATCAGCCGTTTCTCGGGACCGACGCCCATTCATCTCGTGGGCTGCGGCGTGAGCCTCGACCGGCGTGCCGCTGGCGTGCGCGGCGCGGCGGCGGGCAATCCGCACGGGCTGGTGCAGGAGTTCCTGAACCGGAGCGACGGCCACCTCTGGGCCATCGTGGCAAACGGCCTCCGCCTGCGGGTGCTCCGCGACAGCCAGACGCTTTCGCGGCAGTCATACCTCGAGTTCGACCTGGAGGCGATGTTCGCGGGCGAAGTGTACGCGGACTTCGTGCTGCTTTGGATGCTGGCGCACGCGACGCGGTTCGCACCGCGCGAGGCGGGGGGGCCCGAGACCTGCTGGCTCGAGCAGTGGACGAAGCTGGCGGAGGAGCAGGGCACCCGCGCCCTCGGGGACCTCCGTGCGGGGGTCGAGAAGGCGCTCTTGATCCTGGGCGAGGGATTCGTCGGGCATCCCCGCAACACGGCCCTCCGTGAGGCGCTCCGCTCGGGCCGTCTGCCGCTCAGCGAGTTCCACGGGCAGCTCCTCAGGGTCGTCTACCGGCTCATCTTCCTCTTCGTCGCGGAGGACCGGCGGCTGGAGGGTATCCCGGCGCTGCATCCGCGAGACGAGTCCGAGGCCGGCCGACTGGCTCGCGAGCGCTACGCGGCGCACTACGGCACCGGTCGTCTGCGTGAGCTGGCGGCGAGCATCCGAGGGAGCCGCCACGGCGACCTCTGGCAGCAGTTCAACATGCTGGCGGGTGCGTTGGCCGCTGCGGAACGATTCGACGCGGCACGTACCCAGCTCGCATTGCCGGTTCTCGGTAGTTTCCTCTGGGCTCCCAGCAGCACGGCCGACCTAAACGCCTCCTCCCTCACGGGCGGGGAGGGGGCGGAGCTGGCGAACGCCGACCTCCTCGAGGCGGTGCGGGACCTCGCTTTCACGCGCCCGGGCAAGGTGCTTCGGCCCGTGGATTATCGGAACCTCGGGTCGGAGGAGCTGGGCAGCGTCTACGAGGGCCTTCTGGCCCTGACGCCGCATATCAGTGGCGACGGGGCGCGGTTCACGTTCGCGGAGTTCGCCGGCAACGCACGGAAGACCTCTGGATCCTACTACACTCCCGATTCGCTCGTGCAGTGTCTGCTGGATTCTGCCCTAGATCCTGTCGTGGAGGAGGCGACCCGGGGGAAGGCCGGGGCTGAGGCGGAAAGGGCGCTTCTCGACCTCAAGGTCTGCGATCCAGCGGTGGGATCCGGGCACTTCCTTGTGGGTGCAGCGCATCGGCTGGCACGGCACCTTTCACGGGTCCGCGCCTTGGCGCACGGCGAGAGCGAACCGTCGCCGCTGCTCTACCAGCAAGCGTTGCGTGACGTGATCGGCCGATGTCTGTACGGCGTGGACCTCAACCCGATGGCAGCGGAACTCTGCAGAGTGAGCCTCTGGCTCGAGGCGCTCGAGCCCGGCAAGCCGCTGTCCTTCCTCGACCATCACATCCGGGTGGGTAACAGCCTACTGGGCACAACGCCCGAACTCATCGCCGCCGGCCTGCCCGACGAGGCCTTCACCCCGATCGAGGGCGACGACAAGAAGGCCTGTGCGGTTCTGAAGAAGCGCAACAGGTCCGAGCGCGAGGGGTGGGGAGCGCTGTTCGCACAGCAGGACGCCCAGACCCAGGCCCGCCTGCAGAAGGCCGCTGCGGCGCTGGACGACCTGCCCGATGACCGGCCCGAGGACGTACGCGCCAAGGACCTGGCCTTCCGTCGTCACGAGCAGACGGAGGAATACTGCCACAAGAAGCAGCTCGCCGACGCGTGGTGCGCTGCCTTCGTCATCAGGAAGCACTTTCGGGAACCGGGCCGCGAGGCGAGCGTCGGCGCTATCACGCAGGGGCATCTGCACAACGTGGCCGAAGGTCTACCGCTGTCCGTCGATCTCGCTACCGAGGCCGAGCGCCTGTCACGCGAGTATCAGTTCTTCCACTGGCATTTGGCATTCCCAGAGGTGTTCGGCGATGGCGGCTTCAACTGCGTGCTGAGCAATCCGCCGTGGGTGTCGTACACGGGACGGCAGCGAGCAGAGGTCTCCGACCGATTTCTGCGTTTGCTCTTGACGCGATTCCCCTGCGTTGCCCGCTGGCCCGCCGCCCATCCCGCTTTCACGCTTCTTGCGACCCAGTTGCTCGCTGAAGGTGGCCGCGCCGGACTGGTGCTCCCAAAGCAGGTTGCGGATCTCGCCGCGTATGGCGGGACCCGGGAGGAAGTGACCGCGATGGCACGCCTCGCATCGCCGGTCTTCGACGCAGGCGAGGACTCGTTCCCCGGAGTCACACAGCCCGTTGGCCTTTTTGTGATCATTGTAGATCGGAAGGAAGCCACCAGATCGCAGGCACCTTGGCCGCTCGCAACCAGCGCGACTGGCGGGCAAGCCCAGAGCGCAGACAGCGCAGTTACCGCTGAGGTCAGCGGCCTTCCCGATCTCTCCGCGTTGCTAGGCGGCCGTCCCCGCTTCTTGCCGAAGACCTTCGCCGATCCGGGCGTTCATACCGGTAACGTTTCCAAGAAGATCATCCTTGACACGATTCCGGTAGATTCATCAGGCTACGAACCGATTCGGGAGGGGCGCGATATCGCCGTTTTCGTCTGCGGGTCGCCCAAGAAGTGGTTGTGGAAGACGCCCGTTCTTCTCCAAGGGGAGTACTGCACGATTCGCCCGGCGGAGCGTTACCACGGTGTACCGATCCTTGTCCGCCAGACTGCTGATCGCCCGGTAGCCGCACGGCATCGTAGCCCGGCGTACTTCCGAAACAGTCTCTTGGCCTGCCTTGGTGTGCCGAATGTTCCGGACACTGTCGTCATAGCTTTCTTGAACTCAGCGCTGTACGCCTGGCTTCACAGGGCGGCCGCGCAGGACGCCAACCAGAGAGCGTTTCCTCAAGTCAAGGTTCGCCACCTCCACTCGTTACCCGGCATCCCTGCGGACGCGATGAATCGCGTAGTCGACGACCGCCCTATGCGCGATGCCATCGAATCCGCCGTGCTAGAGGCCGAGGCGGTGGCAGCGCTAAGGTCAACGCCCCCTGCCGACATACTCGAACGCATCGAGCGGATGGTGCTCGCCGCATTCGATTTGTCCCCCGACCTTGCCCCAGCTCTCTTGGAGGCCGTCAAGTGATTCCCTGCAAACTCGTCCACGACACCGGCACCATGATTCGATTCCGGACGAGCCAGTTGGCGGAATTGCCCGCAGCAAGCGCGGACATCCAGATCCTTCTACCAGCCGGACGACTCGTGAAGTGCCATTTCAACAGGCATCCCCAGAATCCCAACGTGAGCGGTGCTGACGTGGTGCGCTACATCAAGCAGCGAATCGGATTCAAGGAGCGCGAAGATGTTCTTGTCGAGCAGCGAACAACCACGCTCTGGGCCGTGCACCTGCTTGACGGTGTAGTCGCGGTTGCGCGAGAGGCACGCGTCTCAGTCGACCGAGTTCGAGGGGGCGCGCTGCAGCCTCAGGATCTTGGATGCCTTATGGCATTGGCTGACCGCGAGAACGACCGCGGGCGACGAATCCAGACCTACCAGCGCGTGCTCCGGCCGGCCGGATTGCGTCGTCTTATGGTTGAGTTGGTGGGCGCGAGATGCATGGCGCAGGGTTGCGCAGTGTGTGAGCAGTTTGACGCTGAGTGGGGCAACGGCAGTGGCGCGGTGATTGCTGACGTTCACCATATCGAGCCCATGGCTCGGACCATTGACCACCACCCTCGCAACCTCTGCATTCTCTGCGGCAACCACCACCGTTTCGTGCATGGCTCTGGCAGTTGGTCCGTCCGCCACGATGGTCCGAACGTGATATTGGCTAGGGGCACGCGGGAGATGGTAATCAATCGTCCCGATATCTTCATCGCGGCTTGACGGATCCGGTCTATGTCGGTGAGCCATTGTGCGGACTTGGCTGGCTCCCCACTTGGGCGTATCTGTCGTTCTCGCCAGGATATCGTCGAAACCCGCGAATCCAGCTCCTGTGAAATTGAGTTTGCGACAGACAATTGCTCAAATCCTGGCTCAGCCCCTCCGATGCTGATCTGGCCTACTTCGGGGGCAACGTCACAGTCTCTGCGACCAGCTTCAGATCCCCGTCGAATCCGGTTGCTCATTTCGAAGAGCATGCGCGGGTCCCCGTGGGTCTTTACAACTCCTTGGCCGTCCGTAGCTTACACGCACAATGACCCAGCGAGCTCTTGCCTGTAATCAGGGCTTCACGGAAGCTCAGGTACGAACATGGGTACTGGAGTCGAGACCCTGTTGTTTGCGCTTGCGCTGTCTCGCCGCTCCCGGTGAGCGTTAGACGGATGACTCGTCGGCGAAAAGCGTACGAGCTCAGCAGGTCGCAGGTCACGACTCCGAAGCCGGTCGTGTCGCTGTTCTGGCGTTTGGTGAGTGAACATCGCCCACGACTCGGATCTGTTCTTGACCTGGGAGCAGGCGACGGTCGCTTCGCGCAAGGAGGCTACTTCGACCGATACACCGGTGTTGAACTGGACGCAAGCCGAGCCGCGACGGCAAGACCCCCGTCAAACGGCCGCATCCTGAACGAATGTGCGTTTCGCCACCGCGGCGGCCCATACGATGCCTGTGTTGGCAACCCCCCGTATGCTCGGCAGCATGACATAGAATCTGCGTGGAAGGACCGAACCGTTGCACGACTGAGGCGCGAACTGGGAGTGTCGCTGGACAAGCACTGCAACCTCTACCTCTACTTCCTCTGCCTCGGCTTGGTCAAGACGCACGAGGATGGCTTGGTGGCGCTTATCATTCCCTACGAGTGGGTCTCACGTCCCTCTGCGCACGCGGTCAGAGAGCATATTCGGCAGTCCCGCTGGAATGTGGATGTGTATCGATTCCAGATGCCTATCTTTGCGGATGTCCTGACAACCGCGTCGATTAGCATTGTGGACAAAGCAAAACGAGACGCTGAGTGGCGGTACTATGACGTTTTGCCGAGCTACGAGGTTGTGGCTCGGAAGGGCATGACCGAGTCGAGACTGGGCGTACTCCCGTATGCCAGTCGCGGCAGGATATGGGCGCTTCGAGGCCTGAGCTCAGGCTCCCAGAGCGTATTCACTCTTACAGAGAGCGAGCGAGTGCGCGCTGGCCTTGCGCGACGCGACGTCGAGCCGTGCGTGACCACTCTAAGGAACGTGCCGAACTCCCTGCGCATACTGTCGCGTGTGGCCTTCGAGAAGCACTTTGTGCGTGCTGGAAGGAGATGTTGGCTCATCAAGTCGCACGCGAAGAAGCGTAGCCGCAGACTTGACACCTACCTAGCGGCCGTGCCTGCCAAGGAACGGCGGACGTACACCTGTAGACACCAGGAACCGTGGTTCAACTACGTCCCCCACCCCATACCCCAGGTGCTTTTCGGCTCTGGGTTTGCCACCGCTGGGCCCAAGGTGCTGCTGAACTCAGTCGGAGCTTGCGCGGTTGGCTCAGTTTGGGGGATCCACTCGAAGGGGAGATTGCCTCTGCGTCGATTGCAGGCTGAGTTGCTGCAGATCGATTTCGAGAGTCGCGTAGTTGCGCACGCCAAGACGCTGCGAAAGGTCGAGGTCCGCCAACTTAACGGAGTCTTGAACGCGTTCTACCAGCGGGAGATCCGGAATGGCCGACGACGTCCTCGCTAGCGGCACCATCCCCTTCCAGGCAGAGGGTCGGCTGCTACAGGAGCTGGGCGAGCGACTGGTGGCTAAGCCGGAGGTCGCGCTTGTGGAGCTGATCAAGAACTCCTACGACGCCGACGCCTCTCGTTGCGACGTACGACTCAGCGAAGGAGGGAAGGTCCTGGAAGTCACGGACAACGGGCACGGCATGACGTACAAGGAGTTCGTTGAGAGGTGGATGCGCATCGCGACTTCCAGGAAAGTCGGTGAACGCACTTCACGCGTGTTTTCGCGGCGTCTCACTGGCTCCAAGGGGATTGGGCGCTTCGCAGTGCGATTCTTGGGGAACGAACTGCGCCTCATCAGCACTGCGTTCGACGCAGGGCGCCGGATCAAGACAGTCCTCGTCGCGCAGTTCGATTGGCCACAGATCGATCATCTCGCGGACATCCGGGATGCGAAGGTCAGCTACATCCTGCGCGCTGTTTCGCCTGAAGCCCCGACAGGAACAACGCTTGAGATAAAGAGGCTACGATCCTCGACAGACTTCACGACAGGGTCCACGCTCCGGGCCGAAGTCCTGCGCATAGTGACGCCCCTGCAGGGTTTGGAGGCCGGTAGGTTCACACCGGCGCATGGCCAATCGAGGATAGACCCTGGCTTCCGTGTCGTCCTCCCAGAGAGCCCAGAGGCAGCGACATCAGCAATTGACGTGGCCGACCTCGTGCTCAAGAACCACTGGGCACGGCTCCAGATCGAACTCGATCGCAAGCGGCTCCTGTTCAAGGTCTGGTTTGCAGATGCGGTTGAGCCGACCACCCTGGAAGTCGATGTCGCGACATCGATCTTGGCTGGCTTCGTGGCGGACATTCGGTACTTCCCCCGCCGCAAGGGAATCTTCCGTGGCAAGGGAGTTAACGGTCAGACTGCCTGGAAGTGGGTCAGGGAGAACAACGGAGTTGCGGTTGTCGATCACGGTTTCCGGATCATGCCATACGGGTACGAGGGCGATGATTGGCTTTACTTAAACCTTGACAAGGCCCATAGTGAGCGGGATTGGCGCTCGCCGCTCTCCAAGACGCTCTTTCCAATCCCCGCGCCTGTACGAAGTCGTGCAGCAGAGAATCCAGCCCTCTACTTGCCATACAACTTCCAGTTGGTTGGTGCTGTCTTCGTGGAGTCGCAGCGCACAGGTGGAGAGTCCGCGTCGAAGGACCTCATTCCCTCCATGGATCGTGAGGGTTTCCTCGAGAACAAGGCTTACGGTGAGTTGGTGGAGTACGTACGCACCGGTATCGAGTGGCTTGCTTTGCTGGACAAGCACGAACTTGACAGACTTGAGGCGTTGAAGGCGAGCGAAGCCACACGCACTGCCAAGGAGGAAGTTCGGCGCGCGATAGAGTACATCAGGCGGAGTCCCACGCTCACAGCCCCGGACAAGGCCCGCGTCACGAAGGTGTACCGGCAGCTGGCTGAGCGAATCGAGGAGGCTGAGGAATACCACGTGCGAGTGCGGCAAAGCCTGATGACGATGAGCCTTCTTGGAGTTGTGGCTGGCTTCATGACGCATGAATCGAAGAGCCTCGTGTTCGAAATGGAGAAGGCTGTCAGAGTGATCAGCTTGCTCTCCAAGAAGCACCCAGAGCTCAATGGAGTAGCGAAGGAACTGGTGGGCAGATTGGACGCGTTCAAGGGACAGCTGCAGTACTCGCAGCTGTTCCTCCGCGGTGTGCGAAGCGATCACTCAACCCGAATGTCAGCTGCGGGGCAGATCAGGCTCGTACTCAAGAGGTTCGAGAGCTTCGCCGTGGACCACAGTGTCAACGTCACGTGGCAGGCTGCTGCGGACGTGCGGACTCCTGCCCTTCCACCTGCTGTGTACAGCGGCGTCTTGCTCAATCTCTATTCGAATGCTCTCAAGGCTGTACTTGCTGCGACGTCGAGCATTCGCGAGCCTCGGGTGGCGATTCGTGCTTGGAACGCCGATAGCGCCCATAGCGTCGAGGTGTCCGACAATGGCGTTGGAATCCCGCCGGAGGTACGGAAGCGCATTTGGGACCCGCTATTCACGACGACCTCGGATACGGGGAACCCTCTCGGGTCAGGCATGGGGCTTGGGCTTACACTCGTGAAGCAGGTTGTCGAAGAGGTGGGAGGCAGAATCACGCTGGTCGATCCGCCACCGGGATTCCACACGTGCTTTCGGGTCGTCTTTCCAATGAGGTAGAACGTGTCCAACAAGATCAAGATCGTCCTGTTCGAAGATACCCCTGAAACCCGGTCGAGCGTGCTAAAGGCGCTGAAGAAGCATCTGAGGCGAGCGGGCTCGGTTCTTCCCTTTGGCGGGTTCAAGGAATCGGCCGAAGAGAACCGGATGTTCGAAGATCGGATCCAGGACATTCTGAACACGAGACCCTTTCTAGGGACCACACTGATCGTGGCCGATCGAGACCTATCGAAGAGCGTGCCAGAGGACTTCCGCGGGCTGTCCGTGAGTGCGGTCGCTGCGGCAGCCAACAGGCTGGCGATACCAATCTGCTCATATGCTGGGCTTACGGAGCCGGACAACTACGATTGGCGTGGGCGATGGGAAGAGGGGTTCATCGTCCTGAGTCTGCGGGAAGGCGATGACGAGCTCGCGCGGCGCGCTGTGATTGCGGCGCGCGGGTTTGCCCAGATTTCAGCGAAGCTGCCTCAGGTTCTGCGCAAGAGCTCGAGCACGTCGCCGGCGACGATTCTGGCCGCTCTACTGGGCAATCCCGAGTACGCCGACAAGATCGCGCTGTACGCCGTCGGCAATCCGCATCGGCTTGCCGAGCTTCGACCCAAGAAGAGCACTCCAAAGGGCGAGGACACTCGCAGACTCGGTTGCTTCTTGGGCTACTGGCTCTGGGACTCAGTTCTCCGATACCCTGGTCTGTTGGTGAATGCAGTCGCGGCTGCCAGCTACCTCAATCTGTCGGCAAGAGACTTCGCTGACCCGAAGGTGCGATCTGTCTTCGACTCGGCGGTCTATGATGGTCCCTTTGCGGATTCAGAGAATCCGCACTGGTGGCGCGGGATGCTGGATGACATTGTCTCAAGCGAGCACTCTGCGAATGGCCTGGAGCTCGTTCGGAAGAAGGTGAAACCACGGGCGAAGGGCAGCCGATGCTACGTGGACCCGAGCAAGGAGGCAGGCTACTACTGCGTGATTGAGCGCAAGCCCGTGAGCTTGGAGAATTCCAAGGGGGGGGTGAGTTGGCTGCCTCGCGGCGCAGATCTGGCTAGAGTTGGCAAGCCGAGTTATGACGAGTACGCCCCTTGGCTCGGGGTGGTATGAGCGGCAGAACGGTCACCCCTCCGCACGCCGTCTCTGATGCCTACGTCGGGCTGCTCGAGGCGTTTAGAGCTGCTGTAGAGGACGCGGGTATGACGGTCAAGCTACCCTCGCGTGCTGTGAGCGCCTCCTTCATTGCCTCGGGCAGTACCACTGCTGTCTTCGCCAGGAGCCTGTACCTCAGGAACTGGCCTGACAGGCGAATGCCTCGAAGCCAGCGGCTCGACTTGGTAGTAAGCGCGCTCGAGACGTTTCAGACGCTGACGTGGTCCCTGACGAAGTCGACTGTCTACCTTAACTACCTGGTTGAAACGTCCGATGTTGCAGTGCAACTGGTGCAATCACTTCACTTCGATTTCACTGCCAATGGGCAGGACTGCCACCCGTTCTTTCATGTCCAGTTGAACGACGAGGTGATTGCGGAACAGTACATCCGGGATCTTAGGAGCGAATCGTTCGATGTCGAACTGCGGCCTCCAAAGGATCGGCAGATCTCCTCAGTCGCCATGAGCATACCGACGCCTGACATGACACTGGCCTCGGTCTTGTACTGTCTCGTTGCCCATCACCTCCCTGGAGTCTTTCCGGCCTTCGCGAAGCGTGTACACACCATTCAGAACAGGTTGCCGTTGGTGGGATTCGATGCGCTGAGGAACAGCATGATGAAATCGTGTCACTTCAAGAGTTCTCACTGGTTTGCCCACATGCCGAGCCTTGCATGAGCGGTGCGTCCACCGCGCCGAGCGCCTTGCGGCCGTTTGAAGCCGTGCACTCACTCCGCGAACGCGGCATTGCTCGCTTCCTACTAGTCCGACCTTTGCGTACGACCTGCCGTGGCTGGTTCGCTCTAGCTTGCGACTGGCTTGCGGCGTGCTCGTGCGTGTCACAAGTTGCTGCCGAGGGACGAGCATCTGTCTCCGATTGCTGTTCGAGCGCGGGGCCAGTTCGGTGGGGTCGGGCCGCATGGAGGCGCCGCGACCCAGGCCCGCTCGGCATATGGGCTGAACGCGATCGCTGGAATCGGGAGGTCGTCGCCGACCCTAGGGAGCAGACACCCGGCTGTGAGGATCGATGATGTGATGGACAGCGAGCTTCGTGTGCGTGCCGAGCCTCCTCCGCCAGAGACCTCGTCAACTGATTCGACATTGGAAGCGGCCTACGTGCAGTTGACCGACATGTCGTTTTCGTTCGCCGGGTCTCCAGACAAGCGTGTACTCTCGTCAATCCGGCTCGGCATTGACCGGGGCACCTTCGTTTCCTTCGTGGGGCCGTCAGGCTGCGGCAAGACGACTCTCCTGCGCCTGGTCGCTGGCATCTTGAGCCCCACAGAGGGTCAGATTGTGATCGACGGGCGCGCGCCAACGGACCCTCAGCGGCACTACAGGACCGGATTCGTGTTCCAGCACCCTGTCTTGTTGGACTGGCGGAGCGCGCGTGAGAATGTCGAGCTGCCGTCGGAGATTCTCGGTGGGCGGGCTCCCGTGGTACACGCCCAACGGATGCTCGACCTCGTTGGGCTCACTGGCTACGAAGACCATCGACCGTTCGAACTCTCAGGTGGCATGCGTTCGCGGCTCAGTCTGGCGCAAGCGTTGGGCTACGCGCCGGAGTTGCTGCTCCTTGATGAACCCTTCTCGACGCTCGACGAGGCCTCACGGGAGTTGGTGTGTTCAGAAGTGCTGAAGATCTTCGAGGACCGGAGGCCAACGGTCCTTCTGGTTACGCACCGTGTTGACGAGGCGGTCTTGTTGTCGGACTGGGTCCACGTCCTAACTCCCCGCCCAGCTCGACTTCATCGGTCCATCAAGGTGGATATGCCGCGACCTCGAACCGTGGCGGCCTTCGACACGGCGGCCTACGCAGACTGCGTTCGAGCAGTTCGGATTGCCGTTCGCGAAGCTGGCATCGAAGCTGAGCGCACATGACACGTGCTCCACGAGGGTCGACAAGCCCACTTGGCGGGTCGGAAAGAGACGCAGCCTGGAGCTTGCGCATCCGTGAGGGAGGGCTGTTTCTCCTAGGGGTTGTCATGGTTGTTGCGGGATGGGATGCTGCGGTGCGGGTGCTGGGGATACCTCCGTACTTGTTTCCGGCGCCCGGACGCATCCTCCGGGTCGCCGCAGCCGATGGATCTGGACTGGTTTCGGACCTGGCCATCACCCTGCTGGAGGCCGGACTTGGGTGGGCCGCTGGCTGTGTTGCCGGCGCCAGCCTGGGCGTCGTCTTCTCCCGATTCAGACGCGTTGAACGCGCCTTCGCACCCTACTTCGTTGCCCTTCAAGCAGTGCCAATCGTCGCGACAGCTCCGCTGGTCATCATATGGTTCGGGAATGGAATTCTGAGCAAGGTTGTTCTGGCGGCCATGGTCTGCTTCTTCCCGATGCTCGTGAACTGCAGTGTCGGCTTGGGCCAGACTCCACAAGAGGCTCTCGACCTAATGGCGATTCTCGGAGCGTCTCCGCGGCAAGCTCTCTGGAAGGTGCGCATTCCCTACGCCCTGCCACACATCTTCTCCGGACTGAGAGTTACTTCTGCCCTGAGTGTTGTTGGCGCGGTTGTGGCCGAACTGGCCGGCGCCACGAACGGCATTGGCTTTCGCATTCTCGTAGCGTCCTATCGTACGGATACGCCGATGCTATTCGCTGCCATCATCGCCGCGGCCTTGGGAAGCGTCGCGCTGTATCAATCCGTGCTTGCAGTAGAGGCTCGGTTCTTGTCTTCAAGGGGTCGCTAGGCAAGGCCGCACGCCCTTGTGTACTCCTGTGTGGTGCGGGGCTGCCCGGCGTTGGTCGGCCCTAGTTGCCAGTCGATGACGTGAGCTCGTCGGAGGGCGCTATGCGTCGCATGCGGTTCTTTGGACTAGTCGCGATGGTGCCGCTCGTGCTCGGTGTAGCGTCGGATTGCACGAGGACTCCGCCCGCCCGTGGACTGCAGAGAGTGTCGACTCGGATCAAGTGGCTACCGGGCGTGACCTATGCGGGAAGCTACGTTGCCCGCGAGAGGGGATACTGGCGCCAGGCCGGGCTCGACGTCGAGATCTTCCCAGGTGGCTTCGAGGCAGATCCCATCAAGCTGGTTGCAGCCGGATCCAACCACTTTGGCATTACCGGCGCCGAGCAACTCCTCCAGGCTCGAGCCGAGGGCGTGCCTATTGTGGCCATCTACGCGGAGCTCCGCAGAAGCCCCGCGGGTTGGATGGCGCTCCGGCGAAGCGGCATATCGCGTCCACAGCAGTTCGTGGGCAAGCGAGTAGGCGCGCAGTATGGTACTAACATCGAGCCCACTCTCGACGCGTTGCTTGCCAAGCTCGGAGTGGACCCCAGGTCCCTGATGCGAGTGCCGGTCAGGTACGACCTTGCTCCGTTCTACAGCCGCAGAGTCGACGTGATGCCTGTCTACCTGACTGGCCAGCCCATTCTCGCCAGGATGCAGGGGTTCGACGTGGTGACGATTGACCCGGCCGAGTACGGCATCGAGATGTGTGGTAACGTCTACTTCACCTCCGAACGCCTGATTGCCCGGAGGCCGGACCTGGTGCAGGGCTTCGTTAGTGGTCTTGTCCGGGGGTGGCACGACGTAGTGGAGAGGCCGGAGGAAGCGGTGGATCTCATGCTGCGTGTTGAGCCCTCGCTGAAGCGGGAAGAGGAACGGGCTTTTCTGTCCGCCACAATTCCCTACATCTGGGGTGGCTCGACCGATTCGCTCGGGATCATGTCCAGGGATCAGTGGCTGGCGACGCGTGACATCATGGTGCGCTACGCTGGGCTGCCAGCGTCCACGACTGTTGAGAGTGCATTCACGAATCGTTTCGTCCTAGCCGCCTACCAAGACCGGGGCAGGAAGTAGGCTGAGTCTATGGCGCAGTCAGACGACGCGTACTTCCTGGAGTACGTCGCGTTGCTGCAGGAGTGCAGCCTTCTTCGCCTTAGCGGGGCGCCATCACCACCGCCCGGTGTGAAGGACCGCGTCAGCGCTCTCCATACAGAGTTGGCCGGCGAGTTGGCCAGACGGCATGTGCATTCGCGACTAACAGACACCCAAGTCAAGAGGTTCCCTCCCCGATTCGCGCCCACACTCGACGCAGGGGCCGGAGACGACCCTCTACGGTTTCTTGTGGAGGACCCGGTCTTCGCTTGCTGGGTCGTCGGAGCGCTAGGGCTGATCCACGCCAGCCTGGTGTTTGAGGACGTGACGGAGGAGAAGCACACCAAGTACGTGCATCCGTACTTGGTCCTCGAGAAGACGAGTCGTACGGCGACCAGGCGACCCCCATTCGATCTTGGGACAAATAACGCACGTGACGCGTACGCCTGGACTCTCGATCGCGTCAGCAGGCTCCTAGATCGAGCTGATCAGCAAGAAGACCAGCTGTTGGGCCTGGTCCTTGGGCTTCGCGGCCGCAAGCAAGAACTGGGGATCAGCATCTACGAACAGACCGTGGACCAGCAATGTCTCAACGTCCGAGCAGTCTTGCAGTGCACAGGCGGCCAAGCTGCTCAGCTAAGCGATCTCCAGCTGGTGCGCTGCTTTGACGAACTGATCATGGCCCTCGGGGTCCCCGGCGATTGGCACGTAGGCAAACGAACGGGACACGACGAGGGACGACTCGGGTATGTCGGCGAGGGCGAGATCTTCTGGTACTTGGCGGCGTCCGCGAGCGCGGAAGGGCGCGGAGATCTGAAAAGTGCGTTCGGCGCTCTCTTCCCTGGAAAGGATGTGCTGGTAGAGGAGTACTGCCACGACCACAACAAAGCGAACCCATTTGACATGGGTGCGACGATTCCCAAGCTGGCAGCCATTGGGGATTTCAATCCGCCGGTCGAGGCGCTCTTTGGATTGCTGAAGAGCTACCTGGGCCCGGGCCGCGCTTTCGCCAACCTAGTATTCTGCATTGACAGTTCGCGGCGGTCGATCGTACGGAACGCCTGGTACGTGGCCACCGTGGAAGTCCCTTCCGACGGGAGCGCGCTCCAGGCTCGCCGCTGGAAGCACGTTCTCTTGGCCAGTGCGCTGGGGCGGATTGCCCTGCAAGACTGGATGGCCCGTCCACTGCTGACGGGTCCCACTGCGGGCGCAGCTGCCATTCGGCCTACCGTGTATGTGCTCGACGACTACAACAACATCATTGTACGCGATACTCGCGGCAGGTACTCGCCGCTGGAGGGCGACCTGGACGCATGGGCCCATCACTACGGCGTAGGGGCGTCGGAACTCGGCGCCCGCCTCACGGCGTACTGTTCCTCCCTCAACGACCTAGCTAACGCCTTCGACGTGCGGCCACTGCAGCTCTGGCCTGCAGTCGATCCACACATGGACTCCATCGCCCGATTGCTCCCCCTAGAGGAGATTGACTCGAGGCGGCAGCGGACGGCGGCCTTCGTCGTAGAGGCGGAATGGAGTCCGAGAGCGGGGACTAGTGGATCAGGAGCTTCGCCTGGGGTCACTTCGGCGGAGACCCGGGACCTGGGGTATGAGGTCATCAGGTTCTTGGCGCGACGGTACCCGGAGATCGTCACCGTGGCGATGCACGGAGTGGACGACGGACGCCGGCTGCAGAAGGCGTTGGCCAGCGGAGCGTCCTGGTTGCTCCTCAAGGGGGTGCACGACGACGACCCGCTGCCGGAAGAACTCTGCTCGGAGGCGCTTAGCACCGCGATACAGGAGGCCACAAGGCTGCGTCATGGTTCCTTCCTGAGTTGCCCCTACCCTTCGCAGCTGCAACTGGACGTGGCCTCCCAATGCGGACGAGATCTGGTTGCGCGGTTGCGGCTGTGCCTTCCCTTGGGCCGAAGCGAGCGTGGCAGAATGCTGCAGGGGCTCGTAGCGGGGTTGTTCCCTGATGGTGGGCAAGTCGTGCCAACCAAGTTACTGAAATCAGGCAAGTCGAGCGCCCAGGCGACGTTCTTAGCTGCGCAAAACAGAGAACGACGGCGAACCGCGACGCGGTTCATCAAGGTCGGTCCGTGGTTTGACATAGTGAAGGAGGCGAGGGCGTTCGAACAGGTTGTACGCCCTAGGCTCGGGAGTTTCGTTCCGACCATTCTCGGGCAGCCGATTCGTGCCAGCCACGAGATGGGAGCGATCGCTTACTCCACCGTAGGCCTTCCCGAGAGCCACGAGAGCTTGAAGTCACTCGACGATGCCGTGAGGAGTGTCTGCAGCGAGGGCACCGGCGCTGCGGAGTTGGCCCACCGTCTGGGGCAGACGCTGCGAAGCGTGGTCGGCCCATTCCACCGCGGCGGTGGAGCGCCGATTCGGGCGAGGAGGCCACTCTGGGTCTGGCTCGGCCACATGATGCCTGCGGCGTACACTGGTCGCATCGTAGCCCGGGGGTCCGTGAGGCCGAAAGCGCTCACGTCGCGTTTAGAGGACGGCTACAAGGAGGACAGCGCTTGGATTCTGGCGGCGTGCGATGTCAGAGCTCTTGAGCAGGCCGCGACAGACCACACCGTCCTCGAGCTCCGCAACTTTCCCCTGCAGGATGTCAAGTGGGCCGGACCCAGTGATCCGGTCGAAGCTACGCTGCGGCATCCAGATCTTGGCTTCCGTATCCGCCTGCTTGCTGACCGAAGAGGTGCACGCGATGAGCATCACAACGTCGACTTGGATCTGGAGAGGAACTGGGTTCGACCGGGCATGCCAGCGACGCTCTCGGTCAAGCTGGATGAGAAGAACAGGGACTGGAACTCGCTAGAGCAGGGTGTGCGCAAGTCGTTTCAGCTACTTGGGGAGACGCCCGAGCAGGCACAGAAGAGGATGGACGACTCCATCTCCCAGCGGCTCTTGTCCCACCTTGCGGAGTACTGCTCATGGACCATTGAGGCGCGCGTCGGACCCGTCCACGGCGACTTGAATCTGCACAACATCCAACTCCCCGCTGACCAGCCGGGGTGGCTAATCGACTTCGAGAGCGCTACTGCGTCCGGGATGGTCGCGTTCGACTGCGCCAAGATCGAGGTCGAGTTGTGCAATTGGTATGTCTTCCCACTAATCACCCAGATTCTCCGCGTGTGGCAATCAACTGATGGAACACCCAGGGCGAAGCTGATGTCTGACCTGGTCGTAGCCTCACGTGAGGTACTCACGCTGGGCACTGATGTACGTGAGAACTACAGCGCCGTGGTCGGTTCGAAACTCTCGAAGGGGGTCCCGCCGCTCGGCGTCCTGGCGGAAGTGCTCAGTATCGTCGCCGAGGTGCGGAAGTATGCGCGCGACGAACTTCAGCTCGGAGGCCACGAGCTCGACTGGGCTCTTGGGGCGTACTTCCTCACGTCCTGCAAGTTCCTTGGTGCGGCTAGCATGGAAGCGGCAATGGCATTCGCTGCGGCGGAGTGGCACTTGAAGCGCGTGGTGCCCCGCGAGCTTCAATTGGATGAGAGGTTCGATGAGGCGATTGAAGGTGCGTCCGAGACGCTCGCCGGGGCGCGCGAAGGCGGCAGGCCCCTCGACAGCGCGGTCTTCACGCTAGCCATGTTTCCAGAGAAGCTAAGGAAAACAGGAGGAGCGGCCGTAGAGCCGCGTGTCAACGGACTCCTGGAGAAGGCAGCGCAGCACGGTAGTGGACCTAGGTGGACTTCAAAGGACCCCGCTGAGCGTTGGGACCTCGCTTCCACTGGGTGCGTCGGCAACATCACGCCGATTGTAGGGTATCTCTGGCTGATGGCCCACGCGCAGGAGTCTCAGGGGAGGATGATCGTGCCCAAGATCTCTTCCTCTGGAAACAGCTGTGGCACGATCGACATCCTGCACGCTGGGGGGCTCAGGTTCCCCCGAGACGCCGAGATGATCCGAAGGGACTGCCTGGAGCGCAGAGGGGTACTCTGTTCGCAAGGGCCGGAGCTGACGCCGGTCGATTGTACAGTGATGTCTGTGCGACGCAGGACGAACACGATCAAGCGAGCTGCGCTCGTGTACATGTCGATTCTCGAGAAGAAACTGGCGATGGGATGTACGCACGGGATCATCGATGTGAAGTGCGGGCGCGATACGAAGATGCTGCTGGCGCCCGATGTTGAGCCAGGTCGGCTCCTATATCCGCAGTCGGATGGCGTGCTTGCAGGGAAGGCGCTGGGGGATCTCGCTAGATGCTTGAAGGAGCTCGGAGTCGAGATCGAGACGCCTGCCAACCTACCCTTCGCTCGGTCACTGACCAAGCCGTCCGGAATGGCGGAGGTTCGGTGGTTCTGCACAAGTGCCGATACACCACAGTGTCGGGCAATCGGCCGCCAACTCATCCTGATTCAGCTGGACAAGATGTTGCGCGAAGACGACTTGATGAGCATTCCTGCGTACGCCAGCCTCTATGGGCATCTACTCTGCAGGGTCTGCGCGCCGGAACCAGATGGTGCGACGCGAGTGGATAAGCGTTGGCAGAAGGTGAAAGAGCAATGGGCCAGCCTGAGCGAGAGCCTGCCGCTGTTGTCGCAGGGGGACTTCGCTGGACACGAGGTGCTCTTCGGTACGGATCGCGATCGCTACCTCAGCGCCGAGCGATTCCGTGTGTCGATGGAAATCCAGAGACAGGACGATCTCAGAGTCATGACACTCGGCCTTGAACCATTCGTGCGCACCAAGGGCGAGTTGGAAGTCAAAGGCATCGATGCGTACGAGTTGGACAAGCTATTCGAGTGGCTATGTGGAGAAGACCCTCAGGATCCGGAGGTTGGCATCTGGCTGCACAAACTGCCAGGTGAGAAACTTGAGCAGGCCGCGAACGCGGCCCCAGTGGTGTCGGTGTTCTTCCGGCCGAGTCGAACCACCGCTGAGACAGTGGATCGCCGGGTCGGGGAGATTCTCGCCAGACACGTGCGCGTCTCACCGATGTCATGACCGATGAGCGGGCTGCGCGGCTTCGCCTGCGCTCCGTCGTCAACGGTGTGCTTCGGCATGAAGTCTACGGCCCGAGGCTAGGGCGCATAGTAGCCGAGAGTGGCTTGCGCTGGGGGGATGTCTTGGAGGCTGTTCTATCCTACACATTCGATCTTCATCATCTGCCAAACTCGTTCTACGATCACCCTGCCAGTCGGATGGCGCTCTACGTTCACACCCTTGTCGATCGCAGCTACCAGCGGGTCCGTGCGGATCTTGCTGCCGACTATCTTACAAGGTTACTGGCCGCAGGTGCGACGCGAATCGTAGATGTTGGGTTTGGGGTGCCGGGCCGCTACTTGGAGTCTCTGATTCGGGTACCTGGGGTGCATGTCACCCTCGCGGACAGGGACAACACCGCGGAGACTTTCGCCACGATGGTCTTGGATTGTCTGGGGGTCGACTGGCAAGGGCGCGTGTCGTTCGCGCGGCACGACATGGACACGGACGTTCTCGGGGTCGGCTACGACGTCTACATGTTCATGGATTCAGTAGAGCATGCCAGACGACCAACCGACTATCTCCGTGGTGTCGTTCGGCGATCCGCTCCGGACGCTCGCTTCATCTTGGCGCTGCCAATCGGTCGCTGTGACATGGAGATGCACTCGATAGAGTGGCTGGACGAGGCTAGTGCGGAGCGTTGGCTGCGGAGTTGTGGCCTCGCGCCCGAGAGAACTGACGTCGTGGCACCGGTCACCGGAATCGACCTGTTTGCCGAAAGGATCGAGGGGGGGTTTCGTGACTTCCTAGTCTTGTGTCGGCGCACGAGAGGTCGCTTGAACAGGTCGCGAGACTGACGTGCCGCACGTCTTGGCCATTGCAGTGGCCAAGGTGCTTGATCACCAATCGCAGGAAGCTACGGACTGTCGGTGGGCGAGAGTGGCCTTCCAGGCTGTAAACGGCCGGATCATCCTCCCCGTCAGCATGGCGGAGCTGGGGAGGGAGTTGTTGGAGTACCCGATCTACGGGGACCAGCGGAGCGTGCGTCCGACAGTGCGCTCAATGGAGATGAGCTTCTCTGGCGGGCCAGACGTGCCGCAGACGCCTTGGCCGGACGAGTTTTGGAATCATTGCTGGCGCTCTACAGCCTGCAAGCCTTCCTCGATTACTGAACCAGCGCCAACCGTGCGGCCGGGAACCACTGCCGAGCGGCTGCACCAGGTCATGGAAGCGTTGAAATCACACCAGCTGGCAACGTGCACGGGCACCAAACTGGATGCGAAGCACGATGCGGTGATGGGGAGCGCTGCGTATGTCCTTGCCACCCTATCGGAGCTGCTGAAGCTGGGCGTTCCAACGTCCATAATTGCGAGAACGGGGTTACGGGCCATCATGGAGGTCTACATCACCCTCGCATACCTCCTTTCGAAGGACGATCCGAAGTTGTGGGCGGCCTTCCGCTCCTATGGGGCAGGACAAGCCAAGCTGGCCTTCATGAAGCTCGATGCAGAGGAGGCGCTTCAGTCTGGGTACGTGAGTGTTGAAGTCCTGAACATGATAGCCAGCGAGGACCAGTCGCTCGACCTTCTGCCGATAGATGTCGGACACTGGGGCGATTCGGATCTTCGGACCATGAGCGAGGAGGCGGAGGCAAAAGCAGTGTACGATCAGTTCTATCCTTGGACGTCAGCATTCGTTCACGGAAACTGGGCCGCACTCCGAGCTACGGCGTTCGATGTATGCTTGAATCCGCTACACCGTGCTCACCGCGTCCTGCGGTCGAGTCCGGTCGACCTGGCGGACGTCATCGGCGATGCCTGTGCGTTGGTCGATCGGGTATTGGCGTTGGTCGGTGCCACCTATCCAATGTTCGCCGAGCGCGTGGCCATCTGAGATTTCGGACTTGGGGAAACGCGGTGTTGCCGACGCGTCAGTCTCCCGAGTGGCTTCCAAGTCATCATTCCGTCCACCCAGTTTCGGCACCGACGCTCAGCGCCCTCTGCCAGTCCAGCGCCGGGACCTTCCGATTCTACTCCGACCTGTTCGCGGGGGTAACGGCACTTTCTCACGCCGTTCACCGCAACTGTTCAATGGTCGGGTTGTCAACGAGGCTGAGCGTGTAGACGCTCTTTGAGCGGCGCCTGTCGTACGGCTGCGCCGCGGTCGTGTCGGTCCAGAACCGAGAACGAGCCTTCTCCTCCGCTGCCCTGCGCGATGATGCCACGACTTCCACAGTATAGACCAAGCGCCGCCCTTCAAGCCTATCGCGTCCGATATACTGGTCCAAAGTGTGGTCGATGTACGGAAGAGCGACTCGGAACTGATACGCAGTCTGCCCTCGTTCATCTCGGGCAGTGTTTGGGTCGCCTTGGAGAGCAAACTGAAACGTATAGACAGTGGCTAGGACAATGACCGCGATGACAACCACGTGCGCGGCGAGCCGACGCGCATCGGTGAAGTACTCGCCCCGAGCGTCTAGGAATGCGCTGAACACGAGCAAGAGGATGTAGCCGGCGACAATCGGCGCCACCCAGTCCGGGCGACTCGCCACGAGCAGCGTTGCGAGCCCGGCTGCGGTGTAGATGATGTCGAGGCTGACAAACCCAACATTCTTCAAGTTGGACCGCGGAGGAGTCGCCTTGATATCAGGGAGGATCTTGAAGTACCTCACCACAAGGATGAAGAGGTACAGCAGCAGGTAGTTGACCAGCCTCGGGTCAAGCGATGTGAGTTCTCTGAATTCTGTCCCCCTTTTTCTCTAAACTCTGTCCCCCCTGCGGGCGGCTAGGCCGTCTTCGCCCGGCGGGGTGGGCTCTCCTCCTCGCTGAGGTGGCGGGTGCGGTAGGAGCGGC